>ERZ860445.3-NODE-3-length-279495-cov-8.114175_pt1 | contig 279495 bp, 260 predicted proteins | sample MGYA00509977_ERZ860445 | MGnify/ENA primary metagenome ERZ860445 (study PRJEB30046, sample SAMN00715233) | human gut metagenome | study: EMG produced TPA metagenomics assembly of the A metagenome-wide association study of gut microbiota in type 2... | reverse complement strand
CGACGCATAAAACTGACTGAATCGCTTACTCCGAAGCAAGGCTTCGGAGTGGGTGGGGGAGTCTGGTAACAGATACTCCGGACTGGAAGCCGAAGGCAACTGGTCATAAGGATTCAGAAACATGTGGCAGTCTTAGATGACGGATGCCGAAAGGCGACGGAGACTGCCGCAATCAGAAAGATAGACACGTTAAGAGAAGACAAACATTTTTATGCAGTTGTCAGGATACGAATCCTGAAATAAATTCAGTGGCGATAGCTGCGGGGATCCACCTGTTCCCATGCCGAACACAGCAGTTAAGGCCGCAAACGCCGAAAGTACTTGGGGGGAGGCCCCCTGGGAGGATAGGAAGCCGCTGATTCAGCAAAGAAGCGCTTCGATAATGAAGTGCTTCTTTTTTTGTATAGAAATATATTGAGGGCTCAGAATGGGTGGCGAATAAGCAGCGAAGCAGCTTTTTTTGACGGATGTCGAAGATGACGAGACTGCCGTTGTCAAATCTATGTGTCGCCTTTTAAAATCCCGTACAGCCGCCGTCAGAACTACCAACCATTCCTTAAGATAAAATTACGCAGAATTACAGAATCATTAAGAAACACATTTTTATACAGCTGCCAAGCTAACATTTTTGTTTTGAACCTATTGATGCTGTCATCTTCCATCCTGATGTTTCCGTCCGCGACATAACAGCTAAACCTGTAAACGTCGAAAGTTTTCGCGTCAATCTTGCCGAAAAATCTATCCGTCACCGTTAAAATGAAAGAAGCACCGGCAAATGCCGGTGCTCTTTTTTTATGCATATTTCCCTCTATTTTAAACGATACTTCATCGGTGTTGATTTTATAATAATAAAGATTCTCAAAAAGTACTATGCAAAATCATGACATCTATAGTATAATATAACCAAATTAAATAGCACTATAGAATTTACTTAATTTTTTATGTATATAGAGGAGGGCTTTGAATAATGAAGAACATTCGTATTGAAGCAGTTGTTGGTCGTGAAATTTTGGACTCTCGCGGTAATCCCACCGTACAGGCTGACGTTATTTTGTCTGACGGCACAGTAGGCCGCAGCGCAGCTCCCAGCGGCGCATCGACAGGCCAGTTTGAAGCTCTTGAACTTCGAGACGGCGATAAGGGCCGGTATGGCGGCAAGGGGGTAACCAAAGCCGTTGAAAACATCAACACGGTATTGCAGGACGTATTGAAAGGACAGGATCCTTTTGATACCTATGGCATTGATAAATTGATGATCGATGCTGACGGCACGCCGGATAAATCCCGTTTAGGTGCCAATGCGATTTTGGCCGTATCCTTGGCTACTGCCAGAGCGGCTGCCGCTTCGTTGGATATCCCCCTGCATCGTTTCTTAGGCGGCGTTAACGGCAATTACCTGCCCGTACCGATGATGAATATCTTAAATGGCGGTGCTCATGCTGCCAACACGGTTGACGTTCAGGAATTTATGATCATGCCGGCCGGCGCTCCTTCCTTCCATGAAGGCCTCCGTTGGTGCGCTGAAGTCTACCATGCACTGGCTGCTTTATTGAAGAGCAAGGGCTTGGCTACTTCTGTTGGTGACGAAGGCGGCTTTGCTCCGAATCTCGCCAGCGATGAAGAAGCTATTCAGTACATCCTGAAAGCTATCGAAGAAGCCGGTTACAAACCGGGTACGGATTTCGTATTGGCTATTGATGCAGCTGCCAGCGAATGGAAAGGCGAAAAACAAGGCCAGTACCATCTGCCCAAGAGCGGTCAGACCTTCACGACGGATGAGTTAATCGCTCATTGGAAGAAACTGTCCGATGCATATCCGATCTACTCCATCGAAGATGGTCTTGACGAAGAAGATTGGGAAGGCTGGGCTAAACTGACCGAGGCTTTGGGACAGCGCGTGCAGCTCGTCGGTGACGATTTATTCGTTACCAATACGGAACGCCTGGCCAAAGGTATTGCTCAGGGCAGCGGCAACGCTATCCTCATTAAATTGAACCAGATCGGCTCCGTTTCGGAAACGCTGGAAGCCATTAAATTGGCTCACCGTTCCGGTTACCGGGCTATCGTATCCCACCGTTCCGGTGAAACGGAAGATACGTCCATTGCAGACTTGGCCGTCGCTTTGAATACGGCACAGATCAAAACGGGCGCACCGAACCGCAGTGAACGCGTCGCCAAATACAATCGCCTGCTGCAGATCGAAGACGAACTCGGCGGAAAAGGGATTTATCCCGGATTCCAGGCCTTCGGTATTCAGCGCTGATAGTGGTCTTGTCCCCACGTACAAACTTGCTGTAAAATAGGCATAAGAGATTTCCCCAGTGTTGTCAGCCCATATTCTACTTTGGGTGGCACCTGGGGATATTCTTTTCTATAAATGATGCCGTCTGCTTCCATTTCCTTAAGCTGCTGGGATAACATTTTGTGTGTTACCTTTCCCAGTGCTTTTTTTAGTTCGCCATAGCGCAGTACTTCTTTTTTCCACAGCCAAAAGAGAATGTGCATTTTCCACTTTCCGTTGAATAAGGAACAGGCGTAGGCAAAAGGTTCGACATTGACTGCTGCCAATTTTTCATCCATCGTTATACACTCCTTTCTGTTAGAATGATACAAAAAGAGAGTAATGAAGTCAATACTTCCCTTTGGGATAGTACCTTACTTAATAGTGCCTGGTTGATTTTTTGACCTTCGGTCCATATAATAATGAGAGCATCGAGCACGTTGTTTCGTGCATTACATGGAATAGGAGGAACGAATGATGAAGGTATTAATGGTAAATGGAAGTCCCCATCTAAAGGGCTGTACCTACACGGCGCTGGAGGAAGTCGGCAAAACGCTGAAGGAAAATGGCGTCGACTATGAAATTTTCCAGTTAGGGGCGCGTCCCATGCGTGACTGTATCGGCTGTAATAAGTGTAACGGCCAGGGCTGTATCTTTAAAGATGATAACGACGATGCCGTCAATCGCTTTTTGGAAAAAGCTAAAGATGCCGACGGATTTATCTTTGGCTCTCCTGTCTATTATGCCCATCCGAGTGGTCAGATCTTGTCTTTCTTGAATCGTGTATTTTACTCGTCGGCTGTTGGGGAACTCTATCCGGTCTTTGCCGGAAAACCGGGAGCTGCCATCGTTTCGGCCCGCCGCGGCGGTACGACGGCGGCTGTCGATGTCTTGAACAAATACTTTGGCATTGCCAGCATGCCTGTCGTTCCGTCTACGTATTGGAACATGGTCCATGGCATGACGCCCGATGAAGTTCGCAAGGACTTGGAAGGCCTTCAGACCATGCGTAATATCGGGCGCAATATGGCTTGGATGTTGAAGGGCTTTGCCAAACAAGGGGAAGAAAGCACTTTTGCCGACCATATCGAGACAGACCATCGGACCGATTTTAATCATTAAGGCTGACCTTGAGGAGTGATATGACTGGATAAGGGAACAGCGTTAAATCTTTGCATAACAAAACGGTTGCTATCCTAAGGGACGAACTCTTGGACAGCAACCGTTTTGTCATAATACTGATTTAAATTAGACTATTTTTGCACCGCTTTACTAGATTAAAGAAAGAAGGTAAAGCTATCGTACAAAAGTCTGACTTACCAGGGGGGAGCTAAGCTAAACTTTATTTATTAAGAAGACTGTGGCTGCGGCTGTAGCCGTAGTAAATGATCAAGCCGAGAACGAGCCAGCCGATGAAGAGCATATGGGTCAGCGGCGACAGTTCATAAATCAGGTAGAAGCAGACGATAACGCCGATGGGAGCAATGATCGGAAGAATCGGGCAGCGGAATTTCCGCGGGATTTCCGGATGGTTGCGGCGCATAGCGACGATACCGATGAAGTTGATCAAGAATACTGCCAGCGTACCGGTGTTGGATAATTCGACGATGTGCATCAAGGGGACGAAGCCGGAGATGATGGCGATGACGATTGAACCAACGATGGTAATCAGGTACGGTGTGTGGTACGTATCATGAATCTTGCAGAGATGCTGCGGCAGGAGGCCGTCGCGGGAGACTGCAAAGAAGATACGGGACTGGCCGAAGAGGTAAACGATAAGCGTCGTAATGATACCGGCTAAGACGCCGACTGCGATGAGGTTGGCAAGATCAGGCCAGCCAAGGAGACGCAGGGCATAAGCAACCGGTTCCGGCGTATCGAGCTGGGTATAGTTAACGGCAGCTGTCAGAGCTAGGGATACGGCGATGTACAGGGCCATACAAATGGCGATGGAAGAGATAATCCCGATGGGGAGGTCACGAGACGGGTTCTTACATTCTTCAGCCGATGTAGCAACAGCATCGAAGCCCATGTACGAGAAGAACACGATTGATGCGCCGCTGAATACGCCGCGAATACCGAAAGGCGTAAAGGGTGAGAGATTATCGGGATTAGCATGCGGTGCAGCCGTGACGACGAAGGCGACGATAGCTGCTAAAGCGACGAGAATCAGTGCAAAGTTTAATTTGGCACTTTGTTTGGTGCCGCGAATGAGTACCGCGCAGAGCAAAAGGATGATAATGATGGATGGCAGATTGACGATCCCGCCTTCAGCCGGTGTTTTGAGCAGATAATCGGGGATGACAAATCCCAAGGATGCACTCATGCCCGATAGATATCCGGAGAACCCGACGGCAACGGCACTGGCGGTAACGGTATATGCCAGAATTAGTGACCAGCCGCATAAGAAGGCCATCCCTTCACCCAAAGAAGCAAAGGTATAGGAATAAACACTGCCTGAAGCAGGGATGAAGGATGAAAATTCACTATACGTTAAGCCTACGAGAATACAGAGGAAACCAGCGATGACAAAGGATAAAGCAACGCCAGGCCCCGCATAGCGAGCTGCGGCAATACCTGTCAAGACAAAGACCCCGGCCCCGATGATGCCGCCAACACCTAAGAAGGTGAGGTCCATGACGCTAAGATTCTTACTTAGCTTTGAGCTACTTGCATCTTCTTGCAATTGGGATACGGACTTCGTTCGAAAAAATGACATACACTCACATCCTTTTTTAATAAAAATAACAAAAACATTTAATAAGATAAAGTTTTAGCTGATTTCATTTTACTATGATTTATAGGTATCGTCAATATAATTTTAACATATGGAATCGTGTATACAATATCCACCTTGCCAGTTAAGTGAGAACAGCTTATAATATTGATGATGAGAATTTATTTCTTTTGAATAAAACATAGAGGGGGATATAGCAACTATGGGATTTTTTAGTCATTTATTCCACGGAGATAAGGTAGAGGGAACGAAAAAATATGTTGCAATTTCCGGTATGGTCTGCCAAAATTGCGTAAAACACGTGACCGAAGCCCTCAAGGACATCGATGGAATGGAAAAGGTAAAAGTTGATTTGATGCGCGGTCAAGCTGAACTCATCGTCCGAGATGATGTCAGCGATGACACCATTTTGAAAACGATTGTTAACGCCGGTTACACGGCAACGGAAGTTTCTTCGATACCAAAATCGAATTGATCAGCAAATATCTTATGCATAAGATTAAAAGTATATAGCGAAATGTAATTAAAATAAGAGGCTTCAATCGGATCCAATTCTTTTTCTATAAAGTTTGTCAATTTGTCTTTTTGTTGGAAATGCAACCGCTCTTTTGCCGGTCGGCGGGTATACTATAAGCACAGTAAGGATTAACTTACCCGTCCAAGTATTTCGAATCATAACGATTCGGACAAAGGAGTGATTTGTTATGAAATATAAAGTAAACGATACCTGTATTGCCTGTGGTCTCTGTGCCGGAACTTGTCCCGAAGTTTTCCGCATGAACGATGAAACGGGTATGGCCGAAGCCTATGCTGAAGCTACGGAAGCAACGAATGAATCGGCTCAGGACGCGATGAATTCCTGCCCGGCCGGTGCCATTGAAGAAGCATAACCCGGTTTCAAAATCGATACTCTTTATATACTTTTTGTTTGAAGCGAAGCACTGTCGGAGTTTTCCGGCAGTGCTTTTTGGTACCCCGGGAATAAGAGGGCAGCGCAGCCCTTTTCGCTTTTTTATAAAGTAGAATATGATATATATGATATAATAATATATATATATACTTATATATAAGAAATGACGTTTCTATTCTTTGGCGTTTGGAAGGAGGTTTACGATGACAGAGAGACAGGCTTTTTCAGCACAGTTACAATTGCTGCAGCAGGCCGAGCAGCAGGACTTGTCGAATCTTTTTATCCTCCACGGCATCGTCCATTTATATCAAGGCGTCTTTGACTTGGCGATGACGGTCTTTCGCGATGCCTTAAAGCGAGATGGCTTCGGGATGTCTGCCATGGGCTCTCCAAAGGAAATTATTGCCGAGGCATATGAACAGTACCTCTTTGTCGATGAATCTTTGTGGTTGGCTATGATTCGCGAGCGTTTCGGCAGCGAAGATGCTCTCGATGTCCGGGTACGGAGAATCTTGGATTCCTATGTACCGGCTTTAACGCAGCTGCAGGAAGAACTGTAATCTTTATGGGCGCCTTCAGCAGAAATTTAAAACGAAGGTATTGACGGAAGTTGAAAAAGATGATATCATTACAAAAGTTAGGCGTCCACCAACGCCTGGCTTTTTTAAGTTACAGAAAAATTTCCTTGACTTAGACGTAGCTGTTGTGATACATTATAAAGGCAGTCTTACGTACAACTAGGCTTGTGACTATTTTTAAGAGAGGTGTAAGGAATGCGTACAGCTATCACTTTGGCATGCACAGAATGCAAACAGCGCAACTACCGGACGAACAAAAATAAGAAGAATAATCCGGATCGTTTGGAACTGAAAAAATACTGCCCGTTCTGCAAAAAAGAAACGTTACACAAAGAAACGAAATAATTGATTGAATAAGATTGTGCTAATCTTATTTGGATGTGAGAGGTTATATGGCACTTTCAGCTAAAAAAGCAGCACAAAAGAATAAGAAGAAGAACCCGGGCAAGTCATTTTTATCTGGCGTAAAGGTAGAAATGAAGAAGGTCATCTGGCCGACAAAGAGGGAATTGATTAACTACACGGTTATGGTCATTGTTGCTACCATCGTCGTAATGGTAATCATTGGTGTGGCTGACGGCGCGTTCTCGCAGCTGTTTAAGTTATTCCAGCTTGCTGTCGGATAGGAGGGCTGTGCTTAAATGGAAGCAGATATGAAATGGTATGTCATCCATACGTATTCCGGTTATGAAAATAAAGTACTACAAACGCTGGAACAGAAGGTCAAGTCCATGGGTTTGGAAAACGTCATCAACCGAATCCTCATCCCTATGGAAGACGAAATTGACGTAAAGGACGGGAAAAAGCGGACCGTTAAACGGAAAGTATTCCCCGGCTATGTCCTGATTGAAATGGAAGTCAATGACCGTTCCTGGTATGTCGTCCGCAATACTCCCGGTGTCACCGGTTTTGTCGGATTGGCTACGAAACCTATTCCCTTGGAACCTAAGGAAGTCGAAAGAATCCTGGGCAAACAGGAAGTAGAAAGCAAACCGAAAACGCACATTTCTGTCGAAGTTGGCGAAGAAGTGCGCATTACCGAAGGGCCTTTTGAAAATTGTATCGCCGTCGTTACGGAGGTCAATGAAGAAAAAGGTACCGTTAAAGGCCTCGTAAATATGTTTGGCCGTGAAACTCCAGTAGAAGTCGACTATTCTCAAATCGAGAAGGGTCTGGAATAAATACTTCTAATGCGGCTTTCTGCCGCGAGTGGGAGAATCGTTACGATTCGTTTGACCACATCTTGTAATGTAAGGAGGTGTAACTCACCATGGCAAAAAAAGTAGCAAGAATGGTAAAACTCCAGTGTGAAGCTGGTAAAGCAACTCCGGCGCCTCCGATTGGCCCTGCATTAGGCCAGGCTGGTGTCAACATCATGGCATTCGTAAAGGAATTTAATGAACGTACAGCTAAACAGGCTGGCTTCATCATCCCTGTCGAAATTACCGTCTATGAAGACCGTTCCTTCACTTTCATTACGAAAACCCCGCCTGCTGCCGTCTTATTGAAGAAAGCAGCTGGTCTGGACAAAGCTTCGGGTGAACCGAACAAGAAAAAAGTAGCTAAATTGAGCCGCGACAAAGTCCGCGAAATCGCAACGACTAAGATGCCGGACCTCAACGCTAACGACGTTGAAGCTGCTATGAAAATGATTGAAGGTTCCGCTCGCAGCATGGGTATCGACATCGTCGACTAATCGACTGTCTGCCCGTGGAAGGGGTAACCCGCTAAACCACATAAGGAGGAAGAAACATGGCAAAAGTAGGCAAGAAATATGCCGAAGCTGCAAAACTGTTCGATAAACAGAAACAGTATGATGTTGCAGAAGCAATTGACATCTTGAAAAAGATGGATACGGCTAAATTCGATGAAACCGTTGAATTGGCTGTAAACCTTAACGTAGATCCGAAATACGCCGATCAGCAGGTCCGCGGCGCCTTGGTACTGCCTCACGGCACCGGTAAATCCAAGACGGTCCTCGTATTTGCACAGGGCGATAAAGAAAAAGAAGCTTTAGCTGCCGGCGCTGACTTCGTCGGTGCTGATGATCTTGTAGAAAAGATCCAGGGTGGCTGGCTCGAATTCGATGTAGCAATCGCTACTCCGAATATGATGGGTAAAGTCGGTCGTCTCGGTAAAATCCTCGGTCCTAAAGGCCTCATGCCTAACCCGAAGGTTGGTACTGTTACGATGGACGTTGCAAAAGCTGTTAGCGAAAGCAAAGCTGGTAAAGTTGAATACCGCACGGATAAAGCCGGCAATATTCATTCCTCTATCGGCAAAAAGTCTTTCGATGCAGATAAATTGATTGATAACTTGACGGCTTTGGTTGATACGCTCATCAAAGTTAAACCGTCGGGCGCAAAAGGCCAGTACATCAAATCCATCACGGTTAGCTCCACGATGGGCCCTGGCGTTCACATCAATCAGTTCAGCATTAAAGGTGCTGCCAAGAAAGAAGAAAATTAATATCTCTCTTAGCTGTAGACTGAAGGTATGTATAATGGACACTATGTCCGCCATCTGAGGCTATGAAACTAGCAGATATCTGACTTTGACTAGTTCGGCCTCGTGGTTTGTCCATGAGGCCGTTTTTGATTGCTAAGACGATATAAATCCTAATTCAAGGAGGTGTATCAAACTCATGTCCACATTTGCAAATCATCCGGTTTCCCCGGCAAAAGCCGCGGTTGTCGAAGAAATGAAAGAAAAAATGCAGTCCGCTCAGGGTGCTGTTTTCGTTGGTTTCACCGGCCTTACCGTTGCTGATGTCACGAAACTTCGCCGTAAGTTCCGCGAAGGCGGTGTCGACTACAAAGTTATCAAAAATACTTTGACTCGCATTGCTGCAGACGAACTCGGCTACAATGCATTGGATGCAGTTCTTGAAGGCCCGACGGCTATCGCTTATTCTACGGAAGACGCCGTAGCTCCGGCTAAGATCCTGAAAGAATTCATCAAAGAAACAAAGACTGAAGCCTTGTCTGTAAAAGCAGGCATCGTCGACGGCCAGGTAATTGATGCTGCAGCTGTTGATGCTTTGGCAAGCTTGCCGAGCCGCGAAGAACTTCTCGCGAAATTGGTTGGCAGCATGCAGGCTCCGATCTCCGGCTTCGTCAACGTACTCCAGGGCAATATTCGCAACATGGTTTATGTGCTTGACGCTGTACGCGCTAAGAAAGCAGAACAAGAAACTGCTTAATTTAGCTTACTATAACTAATAAAAACAAACTTAAAAACTGATACTATGGAGGTATTTCAAAATGACTAAAGAAGAAATCATGCAGGCCATTGAAAACATGACCGTTCTCGAACTTTCCGAACTCGTAAAAGAAATGGAAGAAAAATTCGGCGTTTCCGCTGCTGCTCCGGTTGCCGTTGCTGCTGCTCCGGCTGCTGGCGGTGCTGCTGCTGAAGAAAAATCCGAATTCGACGTTATCCTCGCTTCTGCTGGCGACAAAAAAATCGGCGTTATCAAAGTTGTCCGTGAAGTTACGGGCCTCGGCTTGAAAGACGCTAAAGCTCTCGTTGACGGCGCTCCTGCACCGGTCAAAGAAGGAGTTGCTAAAGCTGACGCTGAAGCTCTCAAAGCTCAGCTCGAAGAAGCCGGCGCTACGGTCGAACTCAAATAATTTCATTTTTGAAATTACGATCCCTGCAACCTGTGGTTGCAGGGATTTTTTCGTTTACAAAAGGTGTGTTTGATACTACTTTGATACTAGCATTTCTAGAAATTGAAATCGAGGCACTCATTTTTCGGTACCTTTGATTTACCGTTAGAAATACATAATACATATTTCTGGTAATTTGTGATAGGTATTAGACATGAATGCTCATGAATGATAGACTGGTCTTAAGTGGTGATATGATCGCCATGACGGATATGAAAAAACTATCATTGACCAATCAAGTATCCTATTAGATGTAATAGAGGAGGAAGATATAATGAATAAAGCATTAGTCGCATATTTCAGCGCCAGCGGCGTGACGGCAAAGGTTGCCGTAAAACTTTCTGAAGCGATTGGAGCCGATATTTTTGAAATAAAACCGGAAGTGCCTTATAGCTCAGCGGACCTTAATTGGCAGGATTCAGAAAGCCGCAGTTCCATAGAATCCAAGGATCCAGCAAGCCGTCCGGCTATTGCTGAAAAGGTCGACAATATGGCGCAGTATGACGTGGTCTTTGTGGGCTTTCCGGTCTGGTGGTATCGGGAACCATCAATTATCGATACTTTTATGGAAAGCTATGATTTTAGTGGTAAAAAGATCGTTCCTTTTGCTACGTCCGGCATGAGTCCTATTGGAGATTCCGGTAAGAACATGCAGGCCTTAGCATCGGGGGCCTCTGTCGCTGCAGGAAAACGCTTTCCGAACAACGTATCTGCCGGTGAACTGAAGGAATGGGCTGTGAAAAACAGTCAGTAACTAGATTTCGTACTTCTTTTATCCATGAAAGGCGAAGATAATATGAAAACTTTGATTATTTCCGGCCATCCCGATCTCTCGACGTCCGTTGCTAATAAGGTGATTCTGGACGAGCTTGAAAAGGCCCTTCCTGAAGCTGAAATTCGCAAGCTGGATCAGCTCTACCCGACAGCGAATATCGATGTAGAAGCGGAACAAAAGGCCTTGCTGGAAGCTGATCTCATCGTGTGGCAGTTCCCTTTCTGGTGGTATTCTCTGCCCTGGCTCATGAAGAAGTGGCTCGACGAAGTCTTCCTTCATGGCTTTTCCCATGGCTCTAAGGCGAAACTCGGTGGGAAAAAGCTGCTCGTATCCTTTACGACAGGGGCCCCGGCAGAAGCCTATACCGGCGGCGAAGGCTCCATTGGCGATATCCAAAAGATGCTTGAAATATTTCCGGCAACGGCGAACCTTTGCGGTCTTGATTACCAGGGTGCTCTCTACGTCCATGGTGTCGGCTATACCACTCGCGATGATGAAAAGGCTGTTGAGGCGCAGAAACAGGCTGCTCGGGAGTATGCAGAAAAACTCATCGGCCGTATTCAAGAAATTACAGCGTAATTTTTGACGACAGCCCTCGTTGCTGCTCTGTTTTTCTAAAAAGAGGAAAAGAAGTGTCGCCCATAGCGGTGCGGCACTTTTTTTTTTGTAGACACCTACTTTGGTTCTCCGCTTTCCGCCTTGACTTAGAGCGGCCGTTCAATGGTAAAATAAGAACATATGTGAATCGTTTTTTCATCACGGAGGGAGGGTGTGTTGTTATGTTGCATAAGAAGGTACTGAAGATTTCAGCGATCGGTGTCTGCTTGATTGCCATGAATTTGACGGCTTCAGCCGAGGGCCTTTACCTGCCGCAGCATGGCCTGATCTTGGAGCGACAGGCTCAGCAGCAATATATTGAAAAGGCTGCAGGCGACCTCTTTACCGGCCGCAATCAGAAGCCTTTCGTTTTGCCTGATGGCTGGCAGCGACAGGATGTGACCGTCAGCGGTATCGTCGTCGAGAAGTATACGAATACGAATTCTGATTCCGATAAGGTGCTCTTACAACTCCATGGCGGCGGTTATGTCCTCGGCATGAGTGACGGTCATCGACTCATGGCCCTGAAGCAGGCGGCCTTGATGGATGCTAAAGAGGCTTATTGTGTTAATTATAGGTTAGCGCCGAACTACGTTTATCCGGCTGCCCTTGACGATGCCATTGCGGCTTATAACTATCTCCTTGACAGCGGCATTAAGGCTGAAAATATCGTGTTAGTCGGCGATTCGGCCGGCGGAAATCTGGCCGTTGCCCTTGTGCTTTATTTGCGGGATCATCAAAATTCCTTGCCCCGACTGTTAGTCCTCCAGTCGCCATGGACGGATTTTAGTACGGCTGCGGCTTCGCGGACCTATAATGACCGTAAGGATAAGATTTTAGGCCGTGGGACGCCGCTCAATAAGGCTGTCAAAGAACCGTCTTATGCCGGGACATTGTCCCTCTCTGACCCGAGGTTATCGCTGATTCATGCCGATTTGAAAGGGCTGCCGCCGATGCTGATTCAGACCGGCGGTCATGAAATATTCCTGACGGAAAATCAGAAGTTTATGGAAAAAGCCGTCGACGATGGCGTTGAAGTGACGATGACCGTCTATCCTGATATGCCCCATGACTTTGCCCTCTGCCTACCGGATCTCGATGCTTCCGTTGCGTCCCTGCAGGAAATCGGAACTTTTGCTAAAAGCCATTTCTAATACGACAAAAGCCCATCTCGCGATGGGCTTTTTGCTTAATTTTTGGGTACTGCATTTTTTATGGCCGTAATATCGAGCAAGGGCCTTGCCAGGGCGGCTGCTAAGATGCTTTTTACGATGTCTAAGGGGATGAAGGGCAGGACGCCGCTGGTGATGACGGCACCCCAAGGCATTTCGGTGACGCCGTGGAGCTGCAGAACGCCGCCAAGATAGATGACGGGAATTCCGATGACGATGGCGACGAGGGAATAGCGCTTGAAGTTATATGTTTTCCCTTTTAACATCGACATGAGATAGACGGCGACGACATAAGCCCAGATATATCCGCCGGTGGGTCCGAACATCTTACCCGGACCGGAGGTGCCGCCGGTGAATACGGGGACGCCGATGAGGCCGATGCCGATATAGGCCAGCATGGTGATGGCGGCGTCTTTTGGCGGTAAAAGGAAGGCCACTAAGTTGACAATCAGCGTCTGCAGGGCCAGGGGCGACTGAGAAAAGGGCAGGGGAATAATCAGATAAGCAGAGATACAGTTCATTGCAATCAACAGGGCGATGTGTGTCAGGCGCATCGTCTTTTCTCGTGACTCGGACATGATAAAAGCACTCCTTACTATAAATACAGGACTCGTTACACAAGGTGTATTATAGCAAACAGTGCCTTTAAGGTCAACTTATTAAATTAAAAACACGGTTTACAATTCGTCTTTCAGTAATTTCCTTAAGCAGGGTTCGACTTGGACGCCTTCACGGGGATCGCTTCCGGCTTTATGGGTATATTCGATGGCATAGCTCAGGAAATCAGCAGCCCTTTTGATGGAGGCATGGAGCATCGTCCCTTGGAGCAGAGCGCCGGTAAGGACACTGGTAAAGAGGTCACCCGTTCCACAGGTGCTGAAGGGGAGGCGGTGGACCGGATATTCGTCAAAGGAGGCCGTCGTCGTATCGTAACTGACGATTTTGGTGGTATCTAAGTCGCTGGCGACACTGGTGATGACAATCTTTTTGGGGCCCATATCGGAGAGCGTTTTGCACAACTCAAGCATTTCCGTCGTCTTCGGAAGGTCTTCACTGTAGGGAACCCCGGCTAATAAGCAGGCTTCCGTATAATTCGGTGTAATTACCGTGGCCTTGGCAATGAGTTTTCGCATTTCCGGAACGATGGCCGGTGTGAAGACCGGGTAGAGATTGCCGTTATCGCCCATGGCCGGGTCAACGACGATGAGACTGTCATCTTTGGCAAAGCGGGAAATGGCATCGGAAACGACTTCGATTTGACCGGCGTCGGCTAAAAATCCGCTGTAAATGGCGTCGTATTCATAGCCTAATTTTTGCCATTTATCCATAAATTCCGTCATATGGGGCGTAAAATCGGAAAATGTGAAATCGCCGTAGGTCAGATTATTGCTGAAAATAGCCGTTGGAAAAGGGCAGACCTGGAATCCCATGGCGGAGATGACCGGAATTGCCGCCGTAAGTGAGCAGCGGCCAAAAGAACATAAATCGTGAATCGCAAGGACGCGTTTGGTTGTCATAGAAAGACCTCCTCTAAGTAAACTGTACTATAATTTTAACCTATATACTGCAAGGTGTAAATAAGACAGATAAAAGGGATTCTGTCCTCTATGCACTGGTGTTTTAAAGGGGCGCAGAGGGCTTTTGTGGATTTTCCTATAAGCTTATTGGCGCGGTATGATATAATTAAAGGTAATCGAAATTTTCAAACTGTAGGCGAAGTAGGGATAAGGAGTTGATCGTATGGCGCAGGAAAGGAATGTCTTGATGGGACTCAGTGTCAAGGCGATGGTCTTTCACGACGGCAAGCTGCTGCTCTTGCAGAAAAATGATATAGAAGGCCGGCATCCTTGGGAATTTCCCGGAGGAGGACTGCTCTTTCATGAGGATTTTGAAGTCGGGCTCCGGCGGGAAGTTCAGGAAGAAACGGGTCTGTCCATCGCCTTGGAAGCGCCGGCCGGTATTTGGAGCTACCAGAAGGCTGACGGGCAATTTTTAAATGGCGTCATTTTTACGGCTATGGCTGATGCGGAGCAGGTTGTCGTATCCGATGAGCATCGGGATTATCGTTGGGTGAAGCCGGAAGAACTTTCGGCCTATCGCCTGCAGGAATCGCTGCAGCAATCATTGAAACAGATGAAACAATTTTCTTATGAGAAAAGTCATGCCTTACTGCGCGGCTTTTTAGACCATATATGATATGAGGTTTTTATGAATAGAGAGAAACAACAGCGGGCTCCTTTTGTGGAAGCCCTAGAAAACTATTGTCGGCTGCATATGAAGGCCTATCACACGCCGGGACATAAGTTGGGGCAGGGGATTTCGGACTACCAAGAGAAACTTTTTGGACCGGCCCTTTCAAGAGACCTTGGTGTCATGTATGCCCTCGATGATTTATTTCAGCCGGAAGGGCCGTTGAAAGAGGCGATGGACTTAGCGGCTGATCTTTATGGTGCCGGGAGAACCTTTTTTTCCATCAATGGGACGACGGCCTGCATTGAAGCCATGGTTTTAGCAGTCTGCTGTGACGGCGATGAAATCATTATTCCCCGAGAAGCGCACAAGAGCGTCATCAGCGGCCTCATCTTGAGCGGTGCTGTGCCGGTCTATATGGAAAGCCTGTTTGATGAAAAGCACCAGGTATCGCTGGGGCCGGATGTATCGTCTTTAGAAAAGGCTGTCAGGGCTCACCCGAGCGCCAAGGCCGTCGTTTTTACCTATCCGACTTACGACGGAATCGCCGGCAATTTGGAGGCCATGGCGGCCTATGCCCATGAAAACGGACTCTTTGTCCTCGTCGACGAAGCCCATGGAGCCCACTTGGGCTTTCAGCCGGACTTTCCCAAAGAAGCGCTGCTGTGCGGCGCCGACTGCGTTGCTCAAAGTACGCATAAGATGGCAGGATCCCTGACTCAGACGTCGATGCTTCACTGCCGCCGTGATTTTCCCTTGAGCGACCGCTTGGCGGCGTCTATGGCTGTCGTTCAGTCGACGAGTCCTCATTATTGGTTCTTGGCCTCCCTCGACAGTGCTCGGCAGCAGTTGGCTCTTCATGGGCCGGAGCTGTTGGGACGGGCCTTGGAACTGGCCCGGTATGTGCGTCGGGAAATCAATGCCATCCAAGGGCTGTCGTCCTTTGGACGGGATATCGTAGACGGCTCTATCGTCACCGGTTTTGATGAAACGAAGATCACCATCGATTTTTCCGGCGTCGGCCTCGACGGCATCGAAGCGGAAAAAGAACTGCGAAAGCAGGGCATCGAAGTCGAACTGATTGCAGGCAATCACGTATTGGCCTTGATTACCCTTGGCGATACGATGGAAACGGCCCAAGCCCTGATCGATGCCTGCCGGGCTATTGCCGACGGTCGCCCCCGTTGTCAGTCTGCTCCCAGTGCAGAACCGCCCCTTCCGATTCCGCAGGTTGCCGCAGCGCCGCGAATGGTTTGGAACGGTCCTGTGGAAGCGATACCCTTTGAGGCTGCTTGTGGGCGTATTGCTGCTGAAACGGTTACCTTCTATCCGCCGGGCATCCCGGTGTTGACGGCAGGGGAAATTGTTACGGCGGCGTGCCAACAGTATATCCGATATAAGATGGCCCATGGCTATAAACCAAACGGTCCGGCTGACGGGACGCTGCGGACGATACGCGTACAGAAGGAGGATTCCCATGAAGGGTAAATTATTTATCATTGAAGGCGGCGACGGAAGCGGCAAGGCGACGCAGACCAAACTCTTGACGGAACATCTAAAGAAAGACGGTTATCCCGTCATGGCCGTGAGCTATCCCGATTATGACAGCGATTCCAGTGCCCTCGTGAAGATGTATTTGCGCGGCGACTTCGGCCGCGATGCCGATGCCGTCAACCCCTATGCAGCGTCCGCTTTTTTTGCCGTCGACCGCTTTGCATCCTATCAAATGAAATGGAAGGCCTTTTATGATCAGGGCGGCATCGTCATTGCCGACCGCTATACGACGAGCAATATGCTCTATCAGATGATTAAGATGGATGATGCGGCTTGTCGGAAAGCCTATCTTGACTGGCTCGAAGATTTTGAATTCCGCAAGATGGGACTGCCTGAGCCGGACGCCGTGTTTCTCCTCGACGTACCTTTAGCGGTAACCCAAGGGCTCATGGCTGACCGCGTCGGAAAAACAGGCGGCGAGACCGGAGACATCCATGAAAAAAACGGGCAGTTTCTGGCCAAATGTCACGCCGCTTACGACGAATTGGCGACTCGCTATGGCTGGGTAAGGATTGCCTGCGCCGAAGGCGGACAACTCCGGGCGATTGAAGCCATTCACGATGACGTATACCATCGTGTTTTGGATACCGGGATTGCCCTTGTCAAAAAATAGATTCGGTCGGATGGAGACCTGTCCAGGCGTTGAAAATACTAGACTTTAGAGGGATTTTTTAATATAATAAGTTATTAAGGTATTTCTTAATAGGGAGGTGAAAATTATGGATGAGACCTTGTTTGATACGATCATCGGCCATGGCCGGTTGAAGCGAAAATTGGCGCGTCTCATCGATGAAGACCGCCTCCCTCATGCCATGATTTTCGCCGGCCCTGCCGGTATCGGCAAGACTCTGATGGCCATTGCCGTCGCTTCGGCCTTGGCCGGCCGTCCCGTCTTTCGCGATTTGGCGCCGGCAGGCGATGAAGCCCTTATTGCCGACGGCGATGACGTTTTTTATTTGGCTCCTATGGGTGCCATGTTGAAGGTCGATCAATTTCGCCAGCTTCAGGCGAAACTGGCCCTTCAAGGCGAACGAGGTCGGCGTCGGATTTGCATTATCGATCACGTAGAGACGATGAATGTGGAATTTGCCAACCGCATGCTGAAGACCTTGGAAGAGCCGCCGTCAGGTGTCTGTTTCATCTTGGTTACGGATCAGCCTGATTTGCTGCTGCCGACGATTCTGTCGCGCTGCGTTACTTTTACCTTCGATCCCGTCGGTGACGATGAAATGAGGGCAGGGCTGCAGCGGCTTCATCGAGCCGGCGGTAATTTGGATGACGCTATTCTGTGGGGCGGCGGCATTGTTCGCACTGTTCTTCGTTATCTCGACGGGCATGGAACGGAGAAGGCTCATTTTGCTGTGGACTTCTTAACGATTATGGCCAAACATGCCTGTCCTTATTCAAAATGGCTTGTCGTATCGGCTAATTTGACCGATAGTGATACGACGGAAATCTTAGGCTGGATCAGTCTGTTGCTGCGGGATATGGCCGTTCTCCGCAGCGGTGCCGGCCGGGAATATGTCCGTTTAAAAGGTTATATCTCCGATATGACCGAATTACTGCCGTACTGGACGGATGATGCCGTCTTTGCCGTGTCGTCAGTGCTTCATGAGGCGCTGGAAGCGGTGACGCGCCATGTCAATGTCCGCTTAGTTTGGGACTATGTCAGTCTCCAGACGATACGGCTCAAAGGAGGATTTTAAGTGATCGTTGTAGGTGTGCGTTTTAAACCTGCTGGAAAGATATATTATTTTGATCCCGATAAGATTGAGCTCGCCTTGGATGATGGAGTCATCGTAGAAACGGCGCGGGGCATGGAATTCGGCAATGTCGTCATTCCGCCGCGGGACGTCGAGGATTCGGAAGTTGTCCAGCCGCTCAAACCGATTATCCGCAAGGCTACGGCTAAGGATTTGCGCCAAGTTGAGCGAAATAAAGAACGGGAGAAGAAGGCCTTCGGCATCTGCCTGACGAAGATTGCCAAGCATAAGCTGCCGATGAAACTCATCGATGTCGACTATACTTTCGATATGGGGAAAATCATCTTCTTCTTTACGGCTGATGGTCGTATCGACTTCCGTGAACTGGTCCGCGATTTGGCCTCCGTCTTTCGGACCCGTATCGAACTTCGCCAAATCGGCCTTCGCGATGAAGCCAAGATGATCGGCGGCATCGGCTATTGCGGCCGTCCGCTGTGCTGTGCGACTTTTCTCGGTGACTTTAAGCCCGTGTCGATCCGCATGGCCAAGGGCCAGGGCATGTCCCTCAATCCGACTAAAATTTCGGGCATCTGCGGCCGCCTCATGTGCTGCCTGCGCTATGAAAACCAGCTTTACACGTCAGGCGAACTGAAGTGCTGCAACTGCCAGCAGAAAGGCTGTGAACAGCAGAAGCCGCCGGCCGTTGGAAAACGGGTCATGACCGATGAAGGCGTCGGCACGGTACTTCGCGTTCATATGAAGGATAAGACTGTCAAAGTACAGCTCGAATCGGGCCATAATATCAATGTTCCCTGGTCCGATGTAGGGGAAACGGAACATGAAAATTGAGCTCGGTCCTCACGAACGGTTGGATGACTTGATCCTCGACGGGATGAAGGTCATTCAGCGGGACGATCAGTTCTGTTTTTCCATCGATACTGTTTTATTGGCTCACTTTGGGGCCGTTCCTAATGGGCCGGCCCTTGATTTAGGAACCGGGACGGCGGCCATTCCGCTGATTCTGACGGCCCGCGGGGCACGTGACCTGACCGGGGTTGAGTTTAATCCGGTCATGGCCGATATTGCCGGCCGCAACGTGGCCTTGAACGGGCGGGATGACCGCATCCGCATCGTAGAAGGTGATTATCGCCGGATTCGGGAGTGGTCGCCGTCAGGTGCTTTTTCGGCCGTCTATGCCAATCCGCCTTATCGGGAAAAAAGCCGCGGGGCTTACAGTGACGTCGACGGCATCCGTAGGGCATGCCATGAAGAAACTGCATCCTTAGACGATGTCCTCGATGCGGCGAAATACGCCTTGAAGTATCACGGCCGCTTTCGCATGGTTCATATTACCGAACGGATGGCGGATATTTTAGAAGCCCTGCGGGCCCGCGATATCGAACCAAAGGTTTTGCAGATGATTCATGGTCGCCCCGATAAAGAAGCGAAGCTTTTCCTCGTCGAAGGCATTCACGGAGGCGGGAAGGGGCTGTCTGTCCTGCCGCCGCTCATCGTCCATAAGGCCGATGGGAGTTATAGTGACGCTGTGGATCGCTTATATGGAAGATAAGGCGGTGTCCTTTTCAGCCGTCTTTTTTCTGTGAAAGGAGTATTATGCCGGAAGTTTTTCAAAAGGGGACGCTCTATCTCTGCCCGACGCCAATCGGAAATTTAGAGGACATTACGTACCGCACGGTACGCTGCCTGCGAGAAGCTGATCTCATTGCCGCTGAAGATACGCGTCATACAAAACAGCTGCTCATGGCTTATGATATCGATACGCCCCTTACGAGCTATCACGAACATAATAAAGCCGAAAAAGGGCCGCAGCTTATCGAGAAATTGAAAGACGGCCTGATGATTGCCCTGGTCAGTGATGCCGGCATGCCGGCTATTTGCGACCCCGGCAGCGATATGGTCCGTTTGGCGCTGGCCGAGAATCTGCCTATCGTTCCCTTGCCGGGAGCCAATGCAGGCCTTACGGGGCTCATTGCCTCGGGGATGGATACGACGCGGTTCACCTTTGTCGGGTTTTTGCCGAAAACCCAGAAGCATCGACTGCCGGCCCTGCAGTCCGTGGAAGCCTATGAGGGGACGCTTATTTTTTATGAAGCCCCTCACCGCATTCGGCAGGTATTGGGTGAAATGCAGGAAGTCCTGGGCGACCGAAAGGCCGTCCTCTGCCGGGAGCTGACCAAGCGGTATGAACAGTATCTCCATGGACATCTCAGCGACCTTCAAGCCGCCCTTTCCGAGCAAGGAACGCGCGGTGAATTCGTCATCCTTGTCGAAGGGATGACAAAAACGGCCGAAGAGGCTAACCCTGAAAATGTTGATTATGCAGCCCTGGTCCGGGAACTGATGGAACAGGGCGTTGCTAAGAAAGAGGCTGTCCGGACTGTCGCCAGACGGTGCGGCGTGCCCAAACGTAGTGTATACCAGGCTGCGCTTAGTTTATAACACCGGCTCATTTGTCGGTATAGGAGGGAAATCCCATGTCTGAAAAAAGAAAGTATTATATCACCACACCGATTTACTATCCAAGCGCCAAACTTCACATTGGGCACACGTACTGCACGACGATTGCCGACTCGCTGGCTCGGTTCCACCGCCTGCGCGGCGATGACGTCTTTTTCCTGACCGGTTCTGACGAACACGGCCAGAAGATTCAGCGGGCCGCTGAAGAAAAAGGCGTTAAGCCCATCGAATACGTCGATGAAATCGTATCTCTTTTCCAAGAGTTGTGGAAAAAACTGAATATCTCCAATGATGACTTTATCCGCACGACGGAAAAACGCCATGAAAAAGTCGTTCAGGCCTTGATGCAGAAATCCTACGATAATGGCGATATCTATAAGGGCGAATATAAGGGCTGGTACTGTACGCCCTGTGAAACCTTCTGGCCGGAAAACAAGCTGCCCGAAGGCAAACACATCTGCCCCGACTGCGGCCGGCCGTTGGAACTCGTTTCGGAAGAAGCCTACTTCTTAAAGATGAATAAATACGCCGATAAGTGGCTGAAATTTATTGACGAAAATCCCGATTTCATCCAGCCGGAATCGCGGCGCAATGAAATGATTTCCTTCGTTAAAAGCGGGCTCGAAGATCTCTGTGTTTCGCGTACGTCCTTCGACTGGGGGATCAAAGTACCTTGGGATACGAAGCACGTCGTCTACGTCTGGTTCGACGCCTTGGTCAACTACGTAACGGCTGCAGGCTACCTCGACGATCCGGAAAAGTTCAAAAAATTCTGGCCGGCAGACCTCCATTTGGTCGGTAAGGAAATCGTTCGCTTCCACAGCATCATCTGGCCGATCATGCTCATGAGCTGCGGCCTGCCGATTCCCAAAAAGGTCTTTGGTCACGGCTGGCTCATCGTCGATGGGACGAAGATGAGTAAATCCTTGGGAAATGTCGTCGATCCCATTCCTTTAATTGACCGCTACGGCGCCGATGCACTTCGGTATTACTTACTGAAAGAAATCCGCCTCGGCCAAGACGGTAACTTCTCCTTGCCGTCCTTTATCAACCGCATCAACTCCGACCTTGCTAACGATTTGGGCAACCTCTTGCAGCGGACCTTGGCCATGGTCGAAAAATACGAAGGCGGCGTCGTCGCCGGTCCGACGGTGAAAGAACCCGTTGACGATGATTTAGCGGCCTGCGCCGTTGAAACGGCAAAGCAGTTTGAAACCTTCATGGACGACATGAAGATCAACGATGCCATTAACGATGTCTGGACGCTCATTCGCCGCAGCAATAAATATATCGATGAAACGACGCCGTGGGTCCTCGCTAAGGATGAAGCGAAGGCTCAGCGCCTGCAGACGGTCCTGTACAACCTGATTGAAGCACAGCGTATCATTGCGGCATTGGTCAGCCCCTTCATTCCCGTCAGTGCTGCCGATATGTGGCATCAGTTGGGACTTGGAGATTTTTCCAAAGCAAACCTTCAGGATGCCCAGCAGTGGGGCCTCTATCCGGCCGATACCAAGGTCGAAAAGGGACAGGCCTTGTTCCCGCGTTATGACTTAGATGAAGAAATTGCTGAAGCTAAAACCGACAAGAAAGAAGAGGCAGCACCGGTCTGCCCGGCAGCTCAGGAACCGGTAAAACCGGAAATCACCATCGATGACTTCGGTAAAATTGATCTTCGTGTTGGTAAAATCGTGGCCTGTGAAAAAGTTCCTAAGGCTAAAAAACTGCTGAAACTGCAAGTCGACCTCGGTGTAGAAACACGCCAGATCGTCAGCGGAATCTCCTTATACTATAAACCGGAAGACCTCATCGGTCACTGCGTCATCGTCGTCACCAACTTGAAGCCGGTCAAACTCTGCGGTGTTGAATCGAAGGGCATGCTCCTGGCTGCCTCTGACGGCAATGATAATCTGCAGGTTGCCTTTGTCGACGGCATGGCTCCCGGCAGCCGCGTACGATAATGTTGTTCGATACGCACTGTCATATCAATGACAAGGCTTACGATGCGGACCGCCGGGAGATTCTTACTCGGGCGGCCGAGTCGGGCGTCGGCTTGATGCTCTGTCCGGCGACGGATATGGCGACGTCTCGCGCCTGCATCGACTTGGCTCATGCCTGTGACGGTGTCTATGCCGCCGTCGGCATTCATCCGGAACTGGCGGCTACGGCAACGCCGGAAGATGCAGAGAGACTTCGTCAATGGGTGCGCGGTGAAAAAAAGGTCGTCGCCATCGGTGAAGTGGGCCTTGATTATCATTGGCCGGAGCCTGCAAGGGAAATCCAGCAGGCCGTGTTCATCGACATGGTCAAGCTCGCCGTTGAGCTCGACGTGCCGATTATCATCCACGACCGCGAAGCTCACGGCGATACGCTGGATATCCTTCGCCAATACGGCAAGGGCATCCGCGGCGTCTTCCATTGCTACTCCGGCAGCCTTGAAATGACGGCAGAACTCCTGCGCATGGGCTTTTACTTCGGCTTTGACGGCCCGTTGACCTATCCGAACTCTAAGCGGGCCAGACGAGTTGCTGAAAACCTGCCCTTAGACCGTATCCTCATCGAAACGGACAGCCCGTATCTTACGCCCCAGGCCCACCGCGGTCAGCGCAATGAACCGGCCTATGTCCGCTATGTGGCAGAAGAACTGGCAGCCCTTCGCAATATAAGTGTGGAAGAAGCAGGCCGTATTACGACAGAAAATGGCCGACGGCTGTTTCATATTTAATAGAATACTGTGGACGCGGGGCGGATATCATCGATGATGTCCCGTCCCGCGTCTTTCTCTTTTTAGGGGATATGAGAAAGGAGATTTTTTATGGAACGAGGAAAGAGACCGAAAATCGAATTGACCGTTACGGGAAAATTGGGAACCATGGGCTGCCATCGCGGCCATCATATCGGTGAAACCTTTGACTATGACACTGACCGGGGGAAAATCTGTCCCATGGCCATGCACTGTGCCTTCCCCTATATCGACATCCTGCGCTATGGTGGAAGTCTTCCGGGCCAGCCCGAAGGAGAAGCTGAATTTTGCTGTTCTGATGCCGACGTGGCCTTGGTGTTTAAGGCTAAGGTTGTCGAGTAAGGAAAGAAATTTTTATTAAAAAAGGGAATGGAAAAATGCTTGACAGGAGTTACTTTATTTGGTATGATATTCAAGTGTTCTGAAACAGACACGATACATGCGGAAGTAGCTCAGTGGTAGAGCACCACCTTGCCAAGGTGGGGGTCGCGAGTTCGAGCCTCGTTTTCCGCTCCATTTATTCCTCAATAGCTCAGTTGGTAGAGCAATCGGCTGTTAACCGATTTGTCGTAGGTTCGAGTCCTACTTGAGGAGCCATACAGGGGTGTCGCCAAGCGGTAAGGCAACGGACTCTGACTCCGTCATGCGTAGGTTCGAATCCTACTACCCCTGCCAATATGATCCACTAGCTCAGTTGGCAGAGCACCTGACTTTTAATCAGGGTGTCCCGAGTTCGAATCTCGGGTGGATCACCACAATCCACATTACGTGGCCCCTTGGTCAAGTGGTCTAAGACATCGCCCTTTCACGGCGAGAACATGGGTTCAAATCCCGTAGGGGTCACCACATGGGCGATTAGCTCAGCTGGGAGAGCGCCTGCCTTACAAGCAGGATGTCAGCAGTTCGATCCTGTTATCGCCCACCAAACTTTATTCAGGGACAGTGCATGAATGATATCTTCATGCACTGTCCCTTTTCTTGTGGAATTTTGAAGGATGGCTTCAATCAGAAGAAGTGGCCTGTTTTTGCCAAGGTGTATCAAAGTTCATGATTTGTACCACTGTCCGATGAGGGTTTATGGGAACAAAGCATTCGTTGTCAGTTGTATTCCCGAGGCTTTTCCTTTATGATGGAGGCATAGATGTTTAACGTACAGACAGGAGGCCTATAGCGATGGCAGACATGATAAAGGACTTTAAGATGATGCAGCAGGAATTGAACTTAGACGGCGCCGATTTATGCCGCTTGGCTCAGGATTTTCGCCGGACGGCGGAAAATGCCCTGGCCGGTAAAAAGACCTCTCTTTCGGCCCTGCGTACCTATTTGGGACTCCCGACGGGATTGGAAACGGGGACCTTCATGGCTCTTGATTTCGGCGGGACCAATGTCCGGGCTTCACGTATCACCTTATCCGGCGCAGATGGATTTACGATTGAAACCAAGGTATCGAGGCCCTTAAGAGGTGACGATTATGACTATACGACTTCGTCGACGACGGCAGAGGCCTTGTTTGACTTCATCGCCAATATCGTAAAAGAAGCGGCCGGTGGTAATGAGGCCTATAAGTTGGGATTTACCTTTTCCTTTGCTGTCAATCAGACGTCGGCCAAGGATGCCAGCCTCATCGCTTGGTCGAAAGAAATCGATGTTCCCGGTGTTGCCGGCAAATCGATCAACGGTCTTCTTAAGGAAGCCCTCGTTCGCAATGGAATGGACCGCATTGAACCGGTGGCTTTGTTGAACGATACGACAGCGACCCTCTTGTCCTCTGTCTATCAGCGAAATCCGGCTCAAATCGGCATCGTCTGCGGTACAGGGTTCAATATGTGCTATTATGAACCGACCCTTTCGATGATCGTCAACTTAGAAGCCGGGGGTTTTTCGGGAGGCCCGCGTACCGATTGGGATCGCCGTGTCGACGAAGAATCGCAGCAGCCCGGAGATCATTGTTTTGAAAAGATGATTGGCGGCCGTTACTTGAACGAGCTCTTCCGCGTCATGGTGATGGATTATTTGGATCGCGACGATGTTCCCCGTTTTACGACGCGCTGTATGAATGAACTTTTCTCCGGTGAAAAGACGGTCCGCGACGTTCTCGGCTTTGACGTGACGCCGGCCCAAAAAGAAGGCCTCTGTGCCTTGGGCGGAGCTGTCTTTACGCGGGCAGCACAGATGATCGGCGCTGCCAGCTTCGGCATTCTCGGCCATTTGGCGGGAGAAGAAGAACTTAAGGAACAGGCCATTGCTATCGAAGGCAGTCTTGTCGAAAAAATCGCCGGCGTCCCCAGCGTTATTGAAGGGGCTGTCTGCCGTTCCTGCATGGGTCTCTCTGAAGGAACGCCGATTCACATTGTGCCCAACAGCCACGGCGCCTCCATCGGTGCCGCCATTGCTGCGGCTCTCTGCGTCTGATGCCGGTTCCCGACTCTTGACGCCCTTCCCCTAATTTTTTATAATAAAAGCATAATTCCGGCCCTTGCGGAAATCTCCGCAAGGGCTTTTTTGCAAGGGAGGAGCGGCCATGGCACTGGAGGAACTCATCAATGAACACCGACAAGAATTAAATAATACCGATATGGGTATCTGGAAGTATATCGTACAGCACCGGCCTGAGGTTCGCCGCAGTTCGATTCACGAATTGGCTCGAGCCTGCAATGTATCGACGACGACCATTGTCCGCTTTGCACAAAAACTGGGCCTCGAAGGCTTTGGCGAATTCAAGCTGCTCCTCAAACGGGAACAGGCGAAATCTTTCGAGTATGATGCCCATACCTTGGAAGGGCTGAATCGATTTTATGCCCAAACCGTCGATAAGGTCTGCAATCTTAATTTTGATCGGGCCAGTTCCCTCATCCATGAAGCCAATCGGATTTTCACCTATTCTTCGGGCTATGTGCAAAATAACGTCGTTCAAGAACTGAAGCGCCTCTTCTTCTATGACAATATTTTGATTTACGATGTGCCGGCGCGGGAAGAATTCCGAAATCTCGTCCATTCCCTGACTAAGGACGACTTGTTTATCATCGTTTCTTTTTCCGGAGAGTCTCCGGCTGTCACCGAATTGGGCCATCTCCTGAAGGCGAGGGATATTCCCTTTATTTCCGTTACCCGTCTGCAGGATAATACCCTGGCCTCGTTGTCGACGGTCAATTTCTATATTTCTCCGGGCCAGTTCCAACTCTACGATAAGGAAGAGGAACACGTCCCCTTCCAGTCTATGATGCCTTACTTTGTCCTCATCGAAGTCTGGTATGTCAATTACTGTATGTACTGTCATCGCCTGCGCCAAGGTGACGAATGATATGTATCAAAGTACGTATTTTGTACCAGATTACAGCCCCGTGCCGCAGTGCCAGAAAGCCGCGAAACTATTGTGTTCGCGGCTCTTTTTTTATATCCTGTTAGTAAAGATAGCTTCAAGGAATACATCGAATGACGTCTTCGCTATATGACCGAGAATGCTAAGGACTTATATTTTTATTTTAAACGGGAGGAAACTGTTATGACATTCAGCAAGGAACGCAGTATGCAGGAATTGCAGCGCTTTGGTGGTGCTATGTATACGCCGGTCATTTTATTCGCTTTCTTCGGCTTGACTGTTGCCGTGTCGATTATTTTCAGTAATACGGGACTCTTTGGCAGCTTAGCTGAAGAGGGGACCTTGTGGTACGATTTCTGGTACGTCGTCCAGCAAGGTGCCTGGACGGTATTTAAGCAGATGCCGATCCTCTTTGCCATCGCCGTTCCCATTGGTTTTGCCAAGAAAGAACAGGCCCGCTGTGCCATGGAAGGCTTCGTCATTTATATGATTTTCAACTACTTCATTTCTGGCCTCTTGAGTCTCCACGGCAGTTATTTCGGCGTCGATTACAGTCAGGAAGCCGGAGCCGGTACGGGGTTGGCTATGATTGCTAACATCAAGACCTTGGATATGGGCATGCTCGGCGCCATCTTTATTGCCTGCATTTCTGCCTATCTCCACAATCGCTTCTATGATACGGAAATTCCCGACTGGCTCGGTATCTTCAAAGGACCGGCCTTTGTCGTAGCCGTCGGCTTTTTGGTTATGCTGCCGACAGCCCTTCTCTTCTGCTATATCTGGCCGCCCATTCAGCACGGTATCGAACAGTTCCAGTTCTTCCTCAAGACCAGCGGTATCTTCGGTGTCTGGGCTTATACGTTCTCCGAGAAGATGCTCCTGCCGGCAGGCCTTCATCACTTCATTTACCTGCCCTTCATTTTTGGGCCGGCTGTCGTTGACGGCGGCATTCAGGCCTACTGGTTGGGACACATCAACGACTTTGCAACCAGTGCCCAGTCATTGCGGGATATGTTCCCTCAGGGCGGTTTTGCCCTTCACGGCAGCGGTAAAGTCTTCGGTCTGCCCGGTGCGGCCTTGGCCATGTATTACTGCGCCAAACCGGAAAAGCGTAAAAAGGTAGCAGCCCTCTTGATCCCGGCTACGATTACAGCCGTCCTCTGCGGCATTACGGAACCGATTGAATTTACCTTCTTGTTCGTCGCCCCTGTATTGTACGTCGTCCATGCCGTTTTATCGGCGACGTTGTCGTCCATCCTCTACTTTATCGGCTTGTCTGGCAACTTCGGCGGCGGTCTTATCGACGCCTTCGTCCAAAACTGGATTCCCCTGTTCCGCTTCCATGCCGGGACGTATATCATGCAGATTGCCATCGGCCTCTGCTTTACCGCTATTTATTTCGTCGTTTTCCGTTTCTTGATCCTGCATTTCGACTTTAAGACGCCCGGGCGGACCGATGACGGTGAAGACGATAAATTGTTTACCAAGGCTGAATATAAAGCCAAGAAAGAAATGGAAAAGAAGGGCATTGCCGGCGGTGCCGATGCCTTGAAAGCCCAGGTCTTCCTCGACTGCCTCGGCGGCCCGGACAACATTCAAGAAGTCACGAACTGCGCGACCCGCCTGCGGGTTACAGTCAACGATCCGGATAAGGTTGCCGGGACGAGCAAGTTTACCAATGCCGGTGCCTTTGGTCTGGTGAAAAACGGTCGTGCCGTTCAGGTCATCGTCGGACTGTCCGTGCCGAACGTCCGCAGCCATTTCGATGCCTTGCTGAAAGGCGATTATACGCCGATTGCTGAAACCGTGCCGACAGAACCGAAAGCGGCTGAATCGGATGTCACTAAGGCTGCACCTGTTGCTGCTGTCGCTTCCGTCGATGAAGATTCCCGCTCCATGCGGCTGAAAGCCTTCGTCTCCGGCGACCTTGTCGATATCAGTGAAGTCCCTGATGACGCCTTTTCTCAGATGATGATGGGCGATGGCGTAGCCATTAAGCCTTCCGGCGATACGATTATGGCTCCGGCGGACTGCGTCGTGTCGATGATTATGGAAAGCTCCCTTCATGCCGTGGGCTTGGAACTGAGCAATGGTGCTGAAATCTTGATTCACATTGGTCTCGATACGGTCAATTTGAACGGTGAAGGCTTTACGCTCTTGACGGAACAGGATGCACAGGTAAAAGCAGGTGATCCCTTGATTCGCTTCGACCGCGATGTCATTGCTAAGGCCGGCTATGACGATATCGTCATTATGGCCGTTACCAATTCTCAGGAATATCCTCAGATGAAGAAAGAACCGGACCAGCCCGTCGTCGCTGGTGAAACACCGATTGTCATTTTCTAGGAGGTTTTTATGGATATGTTAAAATGGTGGCAAAAAACAGCAGTCTATCAGGTTTATCCCCGCAGCTTTCAGGATACGACAGGAAGCGGTGAAGGCGATATTCCCGGCATTACGCGTCATCTCGACTATTTAAAGGCCTTGGGTGTCGGTGCGGTCTGGCTGACGCCGGTCTATCCGTCGCCTATGGTCGATAACGGCTACGATATCAGTGATTATACGGCCATCGACCCTCGATACGGGACCCTGGCCGATATGGAAAAACTCATTGCTGAAGGCAAGAAGCGAGATATCCGTATGATTATGGATTTGGTTTACAATCACACGTCGGATAAGCACGACTGGTTCCGGGAATCGAAACGGAGCCGGGATAACGATAAGGCTGATTGGTATATCTGGCGTGATGCCAAGGAAGACGGTTCGGCTCCGACGAACTGGCGGTCCATCTTCGGCGGCTCGGCCTGGACCTGGTGCGAAGAACGGCAGCAGTATTACCTGCATACCTTTGCCGTCGAACAGCCGGATCTGAATTGGGAAAACCCAGACGTCCGCCAGGCTTTGTATGACGCGGCCAACTTTTGGCTCGATAAAGGTGTCGGCGGTTTCCGTATCGATGCCATCGTCTATATCAAGAAGCCGGCTGTCTTTGAAGACGGTCCCGTTGACGGGGCTGACGGCTTATCGTCAATCCATCAGATGATTGCCAATACGTCGGGTATCCTCGACTTTCTCCATGAATTTCGCAGCCAGGTTTTCGATGGTCACGATATCTTCACCGTTGCTGAAGCCAATGGGGTGGCACCGGAAGAGTTGCCCCAATGGGTCGGCGAAGACGGCGTTTTCAGTATGCTCTTTGAATTCAGCCATTCGAACGTGGAATTTACGGATGATGAAATTTGGTGCAAAGCCTCTTCGTGGCCGCTGACGAAGCTCAAAAAAGCACTGTCTGCCAGCCAAAGGGCGACGGCTGACAATGGTTGGTATCCGATTTTCTTTGAAAATCATGACCGCAATCGCTGTGTCAATCACTATTTCCCGGAAGGAACGGATACCCAAACGGCGGCGAAAGCCATGGCGACGGTCTTATTCGGACTCCGGGGGACGCCTTTCATTTATGAAGGGCAGGAATTAGGCATGGCCAATACGGCGTTTGAACGGATTGAAGACTATAACGATATTTCGACTCATGGCCAGTATCAGATGGCGTTGGAGGAAGGCTTTGAACCGGCAGAAGCCCTGAAGGTCGTACAGTTCCACAGCCGAGATAATGCCAGGACCCCCATGCAGTGGACGACGGAGGCTCAGGCCGGATTTACGACGGGGACGCCGTGGCTTCCCGTTCATGACGACTTTGTCTCCTGCTGCGCTGAAGTTGAAGAAAAGGATGATCAATCGGTCCTTTCTTACTATCGTAAACTCCAGCATGAACGATTCCGGGGGGAAGCGTCGCAGATATTGCTGCAGGGCAGCTATGAAGAACTCTTGGCTGACGATGAGTCCATCTACGCTTTTAAACGGACTTTGGGTAATCAGGCTGTCCTGATCCTGGTCAATTTCACTAATGATACGGTTCGTTATAATGCCGACCTTGTACAGGGCGCCTCGGTACTTATTGGGAATTTTGAAAATCCCCGGGCTGGTGAATTACGACCGGCAGAAGCCGTCATCTATCGTATATGAGGAGGAATATTATGTTAAAAGTTGCTGCCAGTGATTACGACGGGACTTTATTCCGAGACGATATCATTACAGCTGAAGATGCGGAAGCCGTTCGTCAGTGGCGGGCTGCGGGCCATAAATTCGGCGTCGTTTCCGGCCGTGACCACGGCATGCTTTGGCCGCAGCTCAAGCACTACGGCATTGAATATGACTATTTGGCCTGCAATAATGGCGGCCTTATCAGCGACGGACAGAACCGGGTCCTCTGGGAAGCCCGTATCGAGCCGTCCGTTTTAAAGAAGGCCAGTGAACTGCCTCTGGTCCGAAAATCCTTCCATTTCTCTTTTTCATCAGAAGACCGGACCTATCTTTGCCATGATATGGAGGGGACCTGGGTTTGGCGCGAGGCTGAACAGTGGGACTATACCTTGGTTCCTATTACAGAAGATGATATAGAGCACTTGCCGCAGATCATTCATCAGTTTTCCTTAGGGTTTACGACCGCGGAAGATGCCTTGGCGGCCAGTGAGGAAGTGAACGCAAGTTTGGGAGACGTCATCCACGCCTATCCGAACCGCTGTGCCGTCGATATTATTCCGGCTGACATCAGTAAAGAACAGGCCATTTCCCATACGCTCGCCCTCTTCGGGTGGGACGGCGCCGAAATCTTGGCCATTGGCGATGAAATCAACGACCTGCCCATGATTCAGGGCTACAACGGCTATACTGTTTCCACGGCCCGACCGGCCATTCAGGCTCAGGCCCGCAAAGTCTATGACAGCGTAGGGGCCATGCTGATCGATAACTTATAAGAAAAGAGGTCCTTACGATGTATTTTAATAGAAAAGCCTGTGCGGTCTTAGCGGCCTTGACGTTGGAACTGTCCGGCGCGGCATGGGCGGCATCGGCCGACAGTTTCTCCGATGTACCGAAAGACCATTGGTCCTATGAAGCCCTCGATTATCTGGCTCAGGAAGGGGTCATCGAAGGCATGGGCGACAACACCTTTGAAGGCGGCCGCACGATGACTCGCTATGAAGTGGCCAGCATCGTTGCCAAAGCCATGCAGAAGGGCGGCGGCAGCTTCGGGGACAAGGCGGTTCTTGAAAAGCTCCACGGGGAATATGCCGATGAAATCAGCATCCTCCGGCAGCAGGTAGCGGCCAATACGAAGCAGATCGATCAGAATACGAAAGATATCGATGAACTGAAAAATGGCATTGCCGGCAAAATGGAGCTCAGCGGTTTTGTCCGCGTCCAGTACGACCATGATAAATACAGTGGTCAGGTGCAGAACAACAGCGATTTGTACAAAGACAATAATCGCTTCTATATGAGCCTTAATGGGGCATATAAAGTAAACGATAACTGGAAAGCTAAATTCCAGCTAGAAAAAAATTCCTTCTACAACGGCGGTCACGACCACGAAAATGAATCGGGTTCATGGGCGGCCGACGGGAAAGACAAGGGCCGTGCCAAGCGCTGGTCCGGTCACGATGGTAATATCCAGCGTATCTGGGTCGAAGGGACGGATCCTAAGACCGGAGCTTGGATCAACATTGGCCGGGCATGGCGCGGTTTAGGGCAGCAAAACGTCCTCTTCGGGACCGAATCCGACGGCGTCCAGGTTGCCGTACCAATCAAGGGGACGAATCTGATGGCCAGCGGTTTTTGGATGGCATCGACCGGGGCCGGCAACCACGAAAGTTGGTACGGCCTTGGCACGTGGGGGAATGTAGGGCCGCGAGCCGGCATCAACTTGGCCTATGCCCTCAACTCCAAGAATAAGGGTGACGTTTACGAAAAGAACACGACCCATCTTGAATCTTGGGGCGAAGAAACTGTCGATTACGATAAAGCCTACGTCTTAAGCGGCTGGTTTGACGTCTCAAAAGACGTCCGCTTCCTGGCCGACTATGTTCGTACTAATGCCGACTATCAGAACAGCAGTACCTTCCTGCGGTTGAACTACAAAGAAACGGACCTGAAGAAGCCGGGAACCTGGCAGGCCTATGCTCGATGGTATCGATATGGAACGAACGGTACCATTGCAGGCGACGATGAATGGGGCTCCCTGTTCTACAATGGCAGTGCCGGCAGTAAGGGCTGGATCCTGGGGTATAAATACGTGCCCTGGAAGAATATCGAATGGGAAACGCTGTACTCAAAACAAGAACAGATTTCTAATTCCGATAATAAGCGTACCCTCATCCGTACGCAGATGGACTTCCATTTTTAAAGTAGCAAGAAACGACTAAATGTTTTAGAAAATCCCCTGAGTAATATGAACCACCCCCTAAAGTTGGACCTAAAAATCTAACTTTAGGGGGGCACATCATACTGTCTCAGGGGACTTTTTTTGTTATGGAATAGACTTTCTGATTATAATATTGCCATCTTATGGACAGGAGATATTTGAAGTTCTTAGATTTTTGAATAATCCAATTTTCGTTCAGCAGAATACTGAGTTAGACAGAAAAATAAGGTTTCGTTTGGATGTAAATGAGACGAAAAAGTTTTCGTTGCATTTGCGTTTCTTTATTACTGATAATGCTGTTCGCATTACTTTGCCAGTCCTAGATGCGGCTCCTCAAATGACACAGGATGAATTGCTCGTCTTCAAGGTGTTGCCGGAAAATCGCCTCATGAGTCGAAAAGAAATCGAAGAGCAAACTCCATTCACGAGAGTTAAAGTAATACGTGTATTAAATGAACTGGTTCAAAAGAAGGCCATACGCAAGACTGGGGTGGGACGGGGAACGAAATATATGCGGGCATAAAAAATAAGCTGCTTCAGTGAAATCGTGTAAATGATATGCTCCTCTTCAAGAAACATGCGATTTTATTATTTCTCATGTCTACCCGAAGTGAACATATCATACTCTTTTGTGCGAGGTCTGTTTTGCCGTGTTTTCCTTCTTGACGCTTCTTTTTCATCTTGATATAATTAATTAACATAAAACAACAAATAAAAACAGATAATTGTGAGCGAACTATGTGAAGATGAACATGAGGTGAAGCATATGTTACCGGCAGAACGGCGGCAATTTATTTTAAACGAACTTTATCGCAGTAAGGCAGTTACGGTAAACGACTTAGCACAACAACTGGACGTAACGACGATGACGATTCGTCGGGATTTACAGCATTTAGAAGAAGGCGGCTTAGTTGAAAAGAGTCACGGCGGGGCGGTCCTTGTTGAATCATCCGTAAAGGATGCCACGTATCGGAATCGAAAATTGGTCCATATCGATGAAAAGCGAAAGATGGCAGCCGCAGCCCTGCCCATGATAGAATCGTCGATGAGCATTTATTTGGATGCCGGAACGACGAATTTTGAGTTAGCTGAATTAATGGCGAAGCAGCATTGGGAGAACTTGACCGTTGTCACCAATGACTTAGCCATTTCACAGGTTTTGACGCCGGTTTTAGGGGTATACGTCATTCTTTTGGGCGGTCATATTGACGTCGAATCCAATTCGACGTGCGGTGTTTTGGCGACCAATATGGTGCAGACCATGCATTTTGATATCTGTTTTTTTGGGACACAGGCCATTACGCCGGACTGGCGAATCATGACGGCCAATGCTGAAAAAATTGATGTTAAACGAGCTTGTTTGCAGGCGTCCGATAAGGTGGTCCTCCTTGCCGATCATTCTAAGTTTAAGAAGCATAAACTCTATTATATTTTCGATATCTGGGAAGTTGACACCTTGATCAGTGATTATACGGCGACGGCTGAGGAACAAGGGCTGTTTGACGAGCATCAGGTAAACTTTATTCATGTGCAGTGAGGTGGTAGTATGCATCATTTTGTTATCATCGCCGATGATTTTACAGGGGCGAATGATACCGGTGTCCAGCTTTGTAAACGGGGCATTCCCGCTGATGTTATCCTGGATATAGATCAAATTGAAGATAATGAAAATAGTCTGGCTATTGATAGTGAAAGCCGCGTCGTATCGGCTCAAGAGGCTTATGACCGAGTTTATCATGCCGTGACGCAGGTAATGCGGCAAGGGGGTTGTTGCTTTTTGTACAAAAAAGTGGATTCGACCCTGCGCGGTCATTTGCAAGAAGAAATCCGTGCTGCTTTAGACAGTTATGGGCCGGAACTCATCATTTTTGCGCCGGCTTATCCCGAAATGGGACGGACGGTAGAACAAGGCCGTCTTTGCGTTCAGGGGACGCCGCTTCTCGATACGGAAATTGCCCGTGATCCGAGAAACCCTTTGGAAGAAGACGATGTTCAGAAAATCCTGTCGGCCTGCCTGACAGAACCCGTACAGCATTATGACTCTCATGATCTGGCTGAGGGAGCGATTACCTTGACGGGGCGAGCCTATTCCTTTGATACGAAGGAGCCGGCACAGTTGGAGCATATTGCTATGGCGGCCATGAAGACGGGAAGGAAAATCCTTTGGATTGGCTCTGCCGGTCTCGCTCAGGGGATATTACAGGTCAGTTGCCAGAGTCTTCCGGTATTGGCAGTCATCGGCAGCATTAGCAGCAAGACGATGGCGCAGATTGCATACTGTCGAGATAAGGGAGTGAATATCGTTTCTTTGGATATGAAAGAACTTTATGAAACGCCGGGCACCGGTGACGTTATACAATCGGTTGTCTCACGTTTACAGGAAGGTCATAATGTTATTTTGACGGGAGCGGACTGCCGTCAGGCGTACGAAGATTTTGCTGCCTATGGTCGCGAAAAGGGGCTTTCTACGGATTCGCTGGCCGAGTTTACGAAACAAACCTTGAGTCAACTGGTGCCGGCTATTTTAAAGGATGCCGCCGTAAGCGGACTGTTTTTGACAGGCGGAGATACGGCCATTGCTGTCACACGCCGGTTGGCAGCACACGGATCCCGGATTGAACGGGAACTTGTGCCCGGCTTTGTTCAAGGGAGACTGTTGGGCGGTGTTAGAAATGGCCTGCCCATTGTGACCAAGGCCGGAGCCTTTGGAACGGAAAAAGATATTTACAATTGCATGGAATCTTTAAGATATCTGCCGGAGCCGTGAATTTTCGGCGCATAGAATCGGTAAAAGCCATTAGAATAGGTAAGGAATGTTGCCTATTCTAATGGCTTTTTTTGTTCTTATTTGTTCTATTATGTTAAAATGTCATGATTTGAAGAGGCGGATAAATGGGGATAAAGCCACTGACTGTCTAGCCTTAACAATTGTTTTTTAAGAATCTTCAGCAAATTAAAAAGAAAAACTAATGATAAATAGGCATTATTGACATTATGAAAAGTTGTTGACTTATTCGAACAAGTGAAATATAATTTAAACAACAAAAATAAACATATAACAACATAACGAAACAACGATGTTGTGATAAAGGAGGAGATACAGTGGCAAATAAATTTGTGGGCATCACCATGGGGGATCCGGCCGGAATCGGACCGGAGATTTCGCTCAAAGCCATAGATGCTAAAAAAGAGTATCAGCAGTCTGTATTGATCTACGGCAGCTATGATGTACTCCAATACTACCACCAACAGCTCCATTTGACGACGCCGCTGGTACGTATTCAGAATATTCAAGAATTTCAGCCGGGAAAGATTAATGTTATCTCTGTTATAGACCTGGCCATCGGGAAAGATTTTGAAATCGGAAAGGTTTCTCCCGTTGCCGGAGATGCTGCTTACCGATATATCGAAAGGGCTATTGCCGATGCACTGAAAGGTGACATCAAAGTCGTCACGACGGCGCCGTTAAATAAAGAAGCTCTTCATAAAGGCGGGCATCAATTTGACGGTCATACGGAAATCTTTGCAACCCTTACAGGCACCAAAGCCTATACGATGATGCTTTGGAGTGAAAAGATGTCGGTCGTTCATGTGTCGACGCACTGTTCCCTTCGGGAAGCCTGCAATCGGGCAACGAAATCCAGAATCTTAGAATGTATCCATTTGGCAGATTCGGCTATGAAACAGCTAGGCATTGCTAAGCCGCGAATCGCCGTTGCCGGGCTCAATCCGCACAGTGGTGAAGCGGGAATTTTCGGTCATGAAGATATTGATGAAATTATGCCGGCTATTGCTGAAGCACAAGGCGAAGGACTTTCGGTAGATGGTCCGGTTTCACCGGATACGGTTTTCTTGAAGGCTTACCGCGGTGTATATGACATTGTCGTCGCTATGTATCACGATCAAGGCCATATTCCGATGAAGCTGGTGGCCTTTGATTCCGGTGTCAATGTCACTTTAGGACTTCCCATCATTCGGACGTCCGTCGACCATGGTACGGCCTTTGATATTGCCGGTAAAGGCATCGCCAAGGCTGACAGTATGTGTTATGCCGTTGATTTAGGTAAACGTTTTGCAGATCATTAAATTTCTATAGATGCACAAAGGAGCGAATATATTATGTTTAAAGCAGAAGGTTTGATTACCCCCGTTGTTACGGCGTTGACAGAAAACGAAGAATTTAACAAAAAGGAATACCAGGCGTTTATCGACCACCTGATTAAAGCCGGCGTCCATGGTATTTTTCCCTTAGGCACGAACGGGGAGTTTTATGCATTTTCTTTTAAAGAAAAATTGGAAATCATTGAAGCTGCGATTGAAGCCGTACAAGGTCGGGTCCCCGTTTACGCCGGTACAGGCTGCGTTACGACAAAAGAAACGATCGAAATGTCGAAGGCGGTTCAACAGATGGGCGGTATCGATTGCCTGTCCATCATTACGCCGTACTTTGTAAAAGCTTCTCAGGCTGACTTGATCGAACATTTCAGCGCTGTCGCGGAAGCCGTTGACCTGCCGATTCTGTTGTATAACATTCCGGCAAGAACGGGTAACGCCATTGACTGGAAGACGGTTAAAACCTTAGCAAAATATGAAAATATCATCGGTATTAAAGATTCGAGCGGCAATTTCGATAATATGCTGAAATATATTGAAAATACCGATCCTCGTCTCAATGTACTGGCCGGCAGTGATTCCCTGATTCTTTGGGCACTCATGGCAGGCGGCACGGGCGCCATTTCCGGCTGCTCCAATGTATTCCCTGAATTGATGGTTAGTATCTATAATTACTGGAAAGATGGCGATATCGAAAAAGCCAACGAAGCCCAGAAAAAGATTCGCGCCTTCCGCAACGTCATGCAGATGGGGAATCCGAACTCTGTCGTAAAACTTGCCGTCAATATGCGCGGTTTCCATGTAGGGCCGGCTCGCCAGCCGTCGAATTGCACGGATCCGGCTATTAAAAAAGCCTTGGAAGATGTTTTTAAACTGTATGAATAATTGACGTAAGGAGATGTAATTCATGGCTAAAGTTGTAATTTCACATCGTCTGCACGACGATGGTATGGCTGTCCTTGAAAAGGCCGGCGTAGAGGTCGTTATTACAAATAGCGGCGACCCGAAAGTCATGCTTCCGGAATTGAAAGATGCTGATGGTGTCATCATTCGAATCGGCTCTATTGATCGGGAAACGATGGAGCAGTGCCCGAAATTGAAAGTTATTGGACGTCCTGGTGTCGGTGTCGATGATGTCGATGTTGAAGCTGCAACGGAACTCGGAATTCCCGTCGTCATTGCCCCAGGGGCCAATAGTCGTTCTGTTGCAGAACATGCGATGGCAATGATGTTTGCTTGTGCTAAAGATATGATCCGCAGTGACAAAGAAATGCGTAACGGTAACTTTGGCATTCGCAGCTCCTATAAAGCCTATGAGTTAGGCGGTAAAACTCTTGGTTTGTTGGGTTACGGCCATATCGGAAGTATTTTTGCCAGTATGGCTTCGGGAATTGGTATGAATGTATTAGTTTATGATCCGTTCATTAAACGTGAAGCTGTCGAAGCACAGGGGTATGGGTATCGTGAAGATATGCATGATATCTTAAAAGAATCCGATGTCGTTTCTATCCATACACCGCTGACGCCGCAAACACGAAATATGATTGGTGAAGCGGAATTGCAGATGATGAAAAAAGATGGCATTTTGATAAACTGTGCCCGTGGTGGTATCGTCGACGAAGCTGCGCTGAATAAAGCGTTAGATGAAAATCGAATTCATAGTGCTGGAACGGATGTTGTCGTACACGAACCTATCGACCCGGCGGATCCTATTTTCCATCATGATAATATCGTTGTTACTCCTCATATGGCAGGACAGACGAGAGAAGCGGCTTCAGGTGTTGCAACCCTGGCGGCAGAAGGAACGGTAGCTGTTATAAACGGTCAAAAGTGGGATAAAGTATGTAATCCAAAAGCGTATGACCATAAGCGATGGAACAAGTAGGACGATAAAAAAGGACTCCCTTGGCGGATAGCCTGGAAAACTGCCGCCAAGAGAGTCTGATCATTAGGAAAGTCTCCTATCGTCCTTATTATACCATTATTGATAAAAAATAATTGAAAATTTTTTATGTAGTTGTACGAAGTTTGTATGGGTACGGGTAGTTAAATTTATAAAACATACAAGCTATTCGGTAACGGTATAAAGGAGAAATTTATATGATGACAAATGTAACCGCATTAGAGATGAAGCAACAAAAACGTACGCGCGTGCGCTGGGCTGTTGCAGGAATGATGTGGGCGGCTATCGCTATTAACTTTATTGATCGTACGACATTAGCTATTGCAACGCCGCATATTATGAGTGACTTGGGTGTTACGACCGAAGAAATGGGCATGCTTATGTCCGCATTCTTCCTATGCTACGCCCTATTGCAAATTCCGGCTGGTTTTATATCTGAAAAGTTTGGACAACGCAAAGCCTTAGGACTGTCAGTGCTCTGGTGGTCTATTGCTACCGGGTTAACGGGTATTGCGACGGGCTTTAAATCCTTGCTTGCCTTGCGTATGGTTTTAGGGATTGGTGAAGCTGGTGCGTATCCCAGTAATGCAGCTATTACTAGAAATTGGTTTCCGAGAAGTGAACGTGCTACGGTTGGTGGTTTATTCGATAGCGGGCAGAAATTTGGCGGGGCTTTTGGTATTCCTATCCTGACCTGGCTCATGATTCAAATCGGGTGGAGAGGTACTTTTGCCATTCTTGGTGCCATCGGCGTTATTTGGGCTGTCGTATGGTTCTTGTTCTTTAAAGATAATCCGGCTGACCATAAAGGTGTTAATGAAGCGGAATTATCTTATATCCGCGATGGCGCAGAAGACGTATCGACTGATAAGACCATGCCTTGTAAATGGTATCAGCTTTTAAAGTATCGTAACGTTCAAGCTATGTGCTTTGGCTTCTTTACTACTAATTATAGTTCTTACTTTTTCATTACCTGGCTTCCGATGTATTTAATGAAAGACCGGGGTCTGAGCTTTGCTGAAATGGGCTTTGCAGCATCGTTACCTTTATTATGCGGTGCTTTTGCCGAAGTTATTGCCGGATGGGCTTCTGATAAGGTCCATTCTTCGGGACGATTCTCTCTTACGGCAACTCGTAAAGGCTTCATGTGCTTTGGCCTTTTACTGGCCTCGACGATTGGATTTGCTGCAGTAACCGAGTCTCTGTATATTACGTTATTTCTTCTTTGCTGTGCTAAATCGGGAACCGTTATTGCTGCTTCGCAGGTATGGGCAATCCCCAGTGAAATCGCTCCTAGAAATATGACAGGTATCGTAGCCGGTATCCAAAATTGTGTTTCTAACTTTGGCGGTGTAGTTGGTCCGATTGTTACCGGTTTTATTGTTGGCGCAACAGGACATTTCGAATTTGCAATGCTGTTTACAGCCTTCTTGCTTCTCCTTGGATTATTAAATTATATCTTCTACTTAGGAAAAATTGAACAGATTCAAGTCGATTAAAATCGGTTAATTGTATAGGGACGGGAAATATGAAGGAACTTTGTATTTCCCGTTTTCTTTCAGGATGGAGATATCGGGTATGGAAATATTTGATGAATTATTACATGATATTTCAATTCCTAAATTTGTCAAAGTACGATATGAAATCAAGCAGCCTCACCTTGAAAATCCGGGAGCTGCACTGCGGGATGCTATTGCGCAAAGGAATATATTGGAAAATATCAAGCCCGGTGATTCGGTGTGCATTGCCTGCGGCAGTCGCGAAATTGCTAATTTAGCAGAGATTGTTCGGGCATTGGTGCAAGAAATTAAATTGCATGGCGGTGACCCTTTTATTATTCCTGCCATGGGAAGTCATGGCGGTGCAACGGCCGAAGGGCAAAAAGAAATATTGATAAATTTTGGATTGGATGAAGGGAATGTAGGGGCGCCTATTCGAGCAACTATGGAAACTGTGTACGTAGGACAGTCTGCGTCAAACTTAGAAGTTCGTTTGGATAAGTATGCTTCTGAGGCCGATTGGATCATTCCGGTAGGACGCATTAAGCCACACACCGCTTTCCACGGTCCGATTGAAAGCGGCGTTCAAAAAATGATTACGATTGGAATGGGAAAACAACATGGGGCCGATATCTGTCATTCTAAAGGCTTCGGACAGATGTCAAAGAACGTTCATGAGTTTGCTCATACTATTTTATCAAAGTACCGCAATATTAATGCAATTGGTATTATCGAAAATGCGTATCATGAAACGTATAAAATTATTGCCTTTCCTCATGATACGATTGAAGGTGAGGAACCCGGCTTTTTAGAAGAGGCCCGAAGCTTAATGCCCAAAATCCCATTTAATAAAGTCGATGCAATCTTTATCGATGAGCTTGGCAAAAATATAAGTGGTACAGGAGCGGATCCCAACATTATCGGACGATCTCCTGTTATGGGGAAATGGGAACCCAATGCAGACGCCATCGTTATGTTTGACTTGACCGATGAATCACATGGAAATGTTACCGGCATTGGCAATGCAGACGTTACGACGATGCGGGTATATAATAAATTTGATATGAAAGCAACCTATCCTAATAATATTACGAGTCGAGTCCCAAAGGCTGCCAATATTCCGCCGGTCATGCCAAACGATATATTGGCGATGAAGTTTGGGTTGAAAATTTGCTTTAATGCTGATGTATCATTAGGGCCAAAAGTTGTTTGGCTGCATAATACATTGATGATGCAGCAATTTTTGATATCCGAAAGCTTGATTCCTGAAGCAGAAAAAGTTAGTAATCTGGTCATTCTATCTGAACCTCAGGAGGTATCTTTTGATGAAGATGGAAACATTGCGAAAGGATTTTTAATCAATACATAAAAATTTGGTTTCAGATTATGGAGGTAATAAACATGAAACAATGCCAATTGACGATTCCGGGCGTCGTTTATGCAGGTCCCGGCAGTGTTGAAAAAATCAGTGAAGTATTACAGCGAGAAAAGGCGCAGTCCGTCCTTCTCTTTACGGATAAAGGCGTTCGCGGCGCAGGTCTTACGAAACGAGTCGAAGAAATTTGCTCTTCTTTGAAGCTGACGGTCATTGATGATTTGGCTACAGAACCGTCTTATCAGGATGTTGAACGCGTCATTGCCGAAGTCAGCCAAGCCAATATCGATTTAGTCATTGGTGTCGGCGGCGGCAGCGTCATGGATGCGGCGAAGTTGGCCAGCATCGTTATCGGTGCCGAATACGGTGTCCGCGATTTGCTTAAGGACCCGACGATTGCCAAGAAATACATCAAATCGCTGATGATTCCGACGACGTGCGGTACCGGTTCTGAAGCGACCTGCAATTCGATTGTCGCCATTCCGGAAGAACAGTCGAAACAGGGGATTGTCAATAACTGCATGATTCCTGACTATGTCATCTTAGATGCCGAAATGATCCGTCATCTGCCGCCGAAGGTTTTGGCAGCTACCGGTGTCGACGCCTTAGCCCATGTTGTAGAATGCTTCACATCGAAGAAAGCGACGATTTTGAGCGATACCTATGCCATTGAAGGGGCCAAGAAAATTTTCCACAACATCCGGGAAGCCTTTGTAGATGGATCTGACATGGACGCCAAAACGGAAATGCTTATCGGTGCCTTTTATGGCGGCGTGGCCATTACCGGCTCGGGGACGACGGCCGTTCATGCCTTGTCCTACCCCTTGGGCGGGAAATATCATATTGCGCACGGTGTTTCCAATGCCATCCTCTTTGCCCATGTCATGGAATTCAATAAGGATGCCTGCACGGATCGACTGGCTGCCCTTTGCGATGCTGTCTATCCGGAAAAATACGCTGAAACGGCAGATGCTAAAGCGGACTACATCATTTCCGAAATCAAAGATGTCGTAGAAAAAGTTCAGATTCCGACTAAATTGGAAGAATTCGGCGTTAAAAAAGAAGACCTTGATTTTCTGGTCAAGGCCGGAAGCCAGCAGACCCGACTCTTGGTCAACAACTGCAAAGAATTGTCTCTCGACGATATTCGCTTCCTCTATGAAAAATTATTCTAACCTTTGCATATAAAAAGACCGCACGCAACCCACGCGTGCGGTCTTTCTTTGTAATGTGGATATTAGAGCTTACTCGTGTGTTCTTGGTTGGCCATGGAGAAACCTCCGCCTCGGACGTCGTCGAAGTCGAGGCTGGGGTCGTAGTCGGGGAGCTTGGACAAGTGTTTTACAAGGCCATAGGGGTTCTTTAAGGAGAGGGTTTCACCGTGGCCTGAGAGGACCCAGAGGACTTTATAGCCTCGTGGCGATGTTTGAAGTTTTTCTTCTCCTTTGCCGTCGGTGAAGTAGACCAAGAGGTCGATGTTTTGCGTGTTGGCATAGTCGAAGACCGGTGAATAGGCGGTGCCGCCGCGAATGTCCAGGCGGCCTTTGACGTCTTCGAGGTCGCGGATGCGATAGGTCCGGCGAATCTGGTCGTCGCATTCGGCGACGATGATTTCATGGTCGTAGCAGCGGACGAGCTGCAGGACTTCGCCGATGGCCTGGCGGAATTCGGCGTCGGTGATGCTGCCGCTGATGTCGAGGCCGACGAGAATTTTTGCCGTATGAGAGCGCAGTTTGCCCGGCAGATCGAGGCGATCCGGCTGGCGTCGGTTGCGTCGCATGGGCGTCCGTTTCCAACTGCTGGTAACCGAACCGATTAGTTTTTTCAGATACCAGTGCCAGGGAAGGCTGTCTTTGTTGTCTTTTAAAGCCTTTATCATGCTCTCTAAATAGTTGGAGAGGTCGCCCTTTGACGAGGCATCGACGTATTTTTCCGTGAACTTTTTCAAGGTTTCATCATCGACGGGATCGCTTTCATCCCAAAGTTCGTGGGTCGTAATAGGGTTATAGGAGACGGCGACGGTTTCGTCAGCATCACTTTCCGGTTCCGGCAGATTTTTGTTCTCTGTCCGTATGTCCAGGGCGGTCTGAATCTTATCGACGTAATATTCCAGGCTTTCGAAGGGCTTTAGGAGGAGGGAAAAATTGGTGTTGACCCATTCCAAGGTCGTCGAAAAAGGCGGCAGGTGGTCGAGGTAGGTATTGACGACGACGTCCATGGCCAGGGTAATGGCTTGTTTGCTGTAGTTTTCTCGCAGTTCCTTGGCTCGGATGAGGTGCAGGGAGACGATGTGAAGGATTTCATGCTTGATGGTGCTTTCCATCTGTTCCGGCGACAAAGTCAGGAACAGGAGGGGATTGAAGTAGATTTGATAGCGGGTGCCTTTAAAGTTGACACCTGTCGGGGAAGCCAAATCGAAGCGGATACTCTTTGTCATCTGGAAGAGAAAGTATCCGAAAAAATTATCCTTGTCTTCCATGAGGTGGCCGTTGATGCGGCCCAGGAAGGCGAAAAATTCATTTTGAAAATCAGCCGGTATCTCCGCTTCCGGATCGGGCCGGACCGAATCTTGGAGAATATTGTCGGCGATTATCGATGCCTGCTGGTAGAGGAGAGTGGCTTCAACGGAAATGGACTGTTTCATCCGTTTTACCGAAGGGAGCGAAAGGCCGCAAAGTAACTGTCGATGAAGTCGGCATTATCCAAAGCGCAGGCATAGACTTTGGGGTTGGCGGCTTTCATGTCTTTCATGACACCTAAACGAAGATCGACGGGATAGAGGGAAAGGAAGGCGACGAAGCGCGATAATAAGGCCTGATTGTCGCTGTCTTGGGAGAGGTGGTAGTCTAATTGTTTCAGGACGTTTTTAGCCGTAAGATAGAGGCGGGTATGGCTTTCGCCGGCTACGCGGCCGCTTATTTCCGGCGCCAGGGTTTCGCCGCTGAAAACGTCATTATAGGTGATAAGGGGCGAGGCGTCGGAGTTGATGAATTGGATGAATTCTTCGGCAATGAGTTTTCCGACGTTGCCGCGGATGACGTTGTGGAACACCGACTTGGGAATGCTGCCGGAATCATTTTTATAGATGGTATAAAGTTTTGAAATTCGTTCATAGCTGCGAGGGGTGGCGTTGATATCGTCTTCGTTGGTCTTATCGAGGTATTCCGGATAGGTGGAAATGAATTCCATGACCTTTTCTTCAATGCCGGCCGACGAGGCCCAATCGAGCCACTGCAGGTAATCGGGTTCCATGTACAGCCAAACGAAGCGGTTCTCTTGAGCCGCGTCCATTTCGACGACTTCATAGTCGTAGGCATCAGACGGGTTCATGGCGGCGATGATGTGGACCGACGGTGACAAGGCATAACCGTTGATTTCGCGGTTCAGGATGAGGTTCATTAATTCCTGCTGGACGGCGTGGTCGCAGCGGTTGATTTCATCGATGAATAAGAGGACCGTTTTGCCCTTAGCGATTTCTTCGTCGATGGTACGAAGTTTATGATGGACGGCGTAGACCGTGGTTCCATTTTCAACGGTCGGAAGGCCGCCGATTTCCCCTTCTTTTAATAAGTTTCCGTCGATTCCGACGAGGCTCCAGTCGTGACAATGGGCCAGTTCGCGGGCAAGGGAGGTCTTGCCGATACCCGTTTCACCGACGAGAAGGGGGACTTCACCGGCAGTGAGAACGAGTTCTACGCTTTTATAGGTATCTGTAAAGTTCATGATCGTTACTCCTATTTTAAGGTCAATTTTTCGTCTACAGCAATGCGGCGGGCTTTTTGACTGCCATAATCATCGACGAGGAGTATCTTGTCGACAGGCGATAAGTCGACGGCGCTGCAGGTAATGAAGTTGCGGACGTATTCTTCGGATACGTCTTCTTGGGCGAGGATAGCCTTGAGGGTATCGCGCCAGTCATCCGGCGTGAGGTTGATATCGGCAGGGCGATATTTGCTGACCAGGACGTTGAGGCCCAGATAATGAAGGAAACCTTCTTTTTCTAAGCCGCGGATGAGCCGCAGGGCCTGGGCATCTTCGACGATGGCCAAGTCCTTTGATTCGTCCGTCGGATTTTCGATGTAGCGAAGGGCTTCGTAATTGCCTCGGACGGCGGCCAGCTGGACGTCAGGTGCCGGATCTTTGATGTATTTGACCGCATCGTAGTTCTTATTGACGGCGCGGAGCTGCAAATCGTGGCCGGCATCCTTGATGTATTTAATGGCCCAGCCGGACTGGTCTAAGGCGGCGTCGATAAGTTCCTGTGAGGGATTTTCGAGGTAGCTTAAATTGTTCCAGCCGGCGCGTACGGCTTGAAGTTTGATGGCTTCGGACGGATTGTCGATAAACTGAATCGCCCGGGCCGTGTTGGCGATGGCTGCTTCCTGGACGGTTGGCGACGGATTGGTAATATATTGGAGGGCCTGACCGTTCAGCTGTACGGCCAGAAGCTGCATTTCTTCTGTTGGATTTTCGATTCGCCCAATGACATAAGGATTGTTACGAATCATATTCATATATTGTTCTGTTGTCATATCGGGTACCTTTCCTTGAAATAACAGGTTTTTTATTTCTATTATACAATAATCATTATTAATAAGATATATTTTGTTGTTATCGATTATAGTTAGTATATATTACATCTATTAATAGGGATACGGCTAAGGAGCGTTGGGATATGAAAAAACAAGAGTAGAGGGAAACGGTGATTTGGCAGACCCTTGTTGAGAATACGTTCCATTGGGAACGATGTCGTCCCATCAGTATACGGAAATTGCCCACTTTGTTCTTGATAAAACGACTGAAATATCATAAAATTATCTTATGGAAAACGCAAAGAAAGGAAAGGGTGCCATGTTAGATTTTCGTATCCATACATTTTTGTGCGTTTGCCGTCACATGAATTATACCCGGGCTGCCGCTGAACTCCATATTACGCAGCCTGCCGTTTCTCAGCATATTCGATATTTAGAACGCGAATACGGGGCCAAACTTTTTAGTTACAAGGGGAAACATCTGCAGTTGACACAAGCCGGGCACATTCTCTGGAATGCTGCGACGGCTATTAGTCATGATGATACGCTTTTAAAAGAGCATCTGCATGACTTGCAGCAGCATAACCGCTCCTTGTCTTTTGGCGCGACGCCAACAGCCGGCATGGGAATTCTCGATAAATTGTCACTCATTCTCAAGCAGAATGGAGACATGAATCTTCGTATGGAAATTGCCGATGCCGATAAACTGCTCCAGTCCTTAGATAAGGGGACCATTGATTTTGCCATTGTTGAAAGTTCGTTTGATCAAGGGCATTACGATTCGCTTTTATTTTCTACGGAACCCATCGTTGCCGTCTGTTCGGACGGGTACGATACGCCCGTCGAAATGACCTTGTCGGATCTTATGCACCATCGTCTCATCATCGGCGAACGCCATGCCGGTGTCCGGCGGATCTTAGAACGGAAGTTGGCGGAAAAAGGGTACACCCTGGAGCATTTTCCGTCCCGCTATGAAGTGGGCAGCCTGTCCGCTGTAAAAGGGCTGGCCTGCCGCGACTGCGGTATTGCATTCTTATATGAAAAATCAGTTCAAAAGGAACTGGCTGAGGGAAGGCTCAGACGCATCGCCATTACGGACTTTTCCGTTATGCACGCATTTTCATTCTTGTGGCGCAAGGGCAGCATGTACCGCGCTTTGTTTACACAGATATATGACCAGTTGAAAGATTGAGTCGTATACTTGCTGCCGTTTATTTCATAGATTTTGAAAGGGTGAAGAGAACATGTTGTATTCAACAGAAGTTAAGAATATGTGTCCTGTCACAAAGGGAGCATATCATGGACCAGCACCGATTCCGGAAGAAGGCGAATGGGTACAAGTAAAGGAAATTAAAGATGTCAGCGGTTTGACACACGGTGTAGGCTGGTGTGCCCCTCAGCAGGGTGCCTGTAAGCTGACCCTCAATGTCAAAGACGGCATTATCGAAGAAGCCCTCGTCGAAACGATCGGCTGTTCCGGCATGACTCATTCTGCAGCCATGGCTTCGGAAATCCTCCCGGGCAAGACCCTTCTCGAAGCCCTTAATACGGACTTAGTATGTGACGCTATTAACGTAGCTATGCGCCAGCTTTTCCTCCAGATCGTATACGGCCGCACGCAGACGGCATTTTCTGAAGGCGGTCTTCCGATTGGCGCCAGCCTCGATGACCTCGGCAAAGGCCTTCGCAGCCAGACCGGCACCATGTTCGGTACGAAAGCGAAAGGCACTCGTTACCTCGAAATGACCGAAGGCTATGTTACCCGCATGGCCCTTGATGAAGAAAATCAGGTCATCGGCTATGAATTCATCCACCTCGGAAAAATGATGGAAGCCATTAAAAAAGGCATTGAACCGGCTAAAGCTATGGAAGATGCCAAAGGTCATTATGGCCGCTTTGAAGAAGCAGCTTCGTACATCGATCCGAGACAGCAATAGGAGGGCAAAACAATGGAATTATTTGAAAGCTACGACAGAAGAATCGATAAAATCCTCGGCGTACTGAAAGAATACGGTATCGGCAGTGTTGAAGAATGCCGCGATATCTGTGCAGCTGCCGGTTTGGATCCTTATAAAATCGTCAAAGACGTACAGCCTATTGCCTTTGAAAACGCCGGCTGGGCTTATACCGTCGGTGCCGCTATTGCCATTAAAACCAATGCGCGGACGGCTGTAGAAGCTGCCAAAGCTATCGGCATCGGTCTCCAGTCCTTCTGTATCCCCGGCTCGGTTGCGGAAGACCGTAAAGTCGGCCGCGGCCACGGCAACTTGGCTGCCATGCTCCTTCAGGATGAAACGAAGTGTTTCTGCTTCCTCGCCGGCCATGAATCCTTTGCCGCTGCTGAAGGCGCTATCGGTATCGTCCGCAACGCCAATAAAGCCCGCAAGGTACCTCTTCGCGTTATCTTGAACGGTCTTGGCAAAGATGCAGCGCAGATCATTTCCCGCATCAACGGCTTCACCTATGTTCAGACCCAGTTCGACTACAAGACCGGCGAATTGAACATCGTTCGTGAAGTACCGTATTCCAAGAGTGAACGGGCTAATGTCCGCTGCTTCGGTGCTGACGACGTCCGCGAAGGCGTTTCCGTTATGCACCACGAAGGCGTTGACGTTTCCATTACGGGCAACTCGACCAACCCGACCCGTTTCCAGCATCCCGTTGCCGGTACTTACAAAAAAGAATGTATCGAAATGGGTAAAAAATACTTCTCCGTTGCTTCCGGCGGTGGTACAGGCCGTACCCTCCATCCGGACAACATGGGCGCCGGCCCTGCTTCGTACGGCATGACCGATACCATGGGCCGTATGCACAGTGACGCTCAGTTTGCCGGTTCTTCGTCGGTTCCGGCGCACGTTGAAATGATGGGCTTCCTGGGCATGGGTAACAACCCCATGGTCGGTGCTTCCGTCGCCGTTGCTGTTGCTGTTGAAGGCGCTGCCAAGGCCGGTAAGTTCTAATTCACCTTCGATCCTTAAGAGACTTCACAACTCCGTTGTGAAGTCTTTTTTTCGTATTCACGATAAAGATTAACCTGAAATCTACTAAAAAAGAGAAAAAACTGGTATAATAAACGTATATTTTACAAAGCGGAGAAAGGGGTATTCGATGAATACGACAAAGAAAATAGCAGCCGCACTGGGATTCTGCGTCCTGACTTCCGTATCGGTCGTCGGCGCCACCTTCCATCCCGGTGACCGAGGCGACCAGATCGTCACCATCCAGCAGGCACTGTCCAGTAGAGGCTATGCCGTCGCTGCTGACGGTGATTACGGGGTCTCGACGCAGGCTGCTGTCCGGAAGTTCCAGGAGGACCAGGGCCTGGATTCCGATGGAATCGTCGGAGCTGCGACGTATGCAGCGCTCACCGGTTCATCTATGCCGGAAAATGATGCTGTCGCTTCAGCCTTTGTTACCAAGGCGACGGCAGACAATGAAATCCTCCTTATTCAACAGGCTCTGGTAAATGCCGGATATAATGTCGATGTAGACGGTATTTTTGGCGCCGGCACAGAACGGGCTGTCCGTTCTTATCAAGGCGACCATGGACTTGAAACGGACGGTATCGTCGGTCCGTCGACCTTTTATGCCCTGACGGGGCAGCAGCTTCCGACAGGTCCCATACGCCGTTTCGGCAACGGCGGCTATAACGGTGTACCCCGTATTGCCAGTTCGGAAGCAACCCATATTCTCGACATTGCCAATCAGTATATTGGCGTTCCTTACGTCTTTGGCGGCTCGACGCCGTCGGGCTTCGACTGCTCCGGCTTTACGCGCTACGTCTATTCGGCAGCCGGTATCGATCTGCCCCGGGCCGCGGATGAGCAGTATGACGTCGGTGAATCAGTATCCATGGCCAATTTAGAACCCGGTGACTTGGTCTTCTTCTCGACCTATGAGGCCGGCATTTCTCACGTCGGAATCTATATCGGCAACCATCAGTTTATCAATGCTGCCAGTGACGGAGTCAGCGTATCTGATATGGACAGCAGTTACTGGTCTGCCCGATACGTAGGCGCTAAGCGCATCATGTAGTGTAAGAAAAACTCCTACAGAAAAATCAGAATTTTTCTGCTACCGTTGTTAGAATTTGTTTATTATAATAAAGCCGTACCATACGGATTTATCATTATTCGGATTCATGCAACGGAAGGAGTTTTTTTTATGCTCAATTTAATCTGGAACTTTTTCAGAACGGCACCGGACGCCGTACCAATGACGGATGGCGAGGCCATCAAGAAAAAGTTTAACGCCATGCGTTGGCGCGTATTTGCTTCCATCACGATCGGATATGCTTTTTATTACATCATCCGCCAGAGTTATTCGGTTATTAAGAAGCCGCTTCTGGCATCGGGGATCGTTACGCCGACGGAAATCGGGATCATCGGCTCGGTATTCTTCGTAACCTACGGTCTTGGGAAATTTACCAACAGTTTCTTGGCAGACCGCATGAATAACAAGCGATTCTTTTCCTTTGGCTTGTTCATTTCTTCACTCACTATGGTCGGCATGGGGCTCGTCAATTCCTTCGTTCCCTTAGCCGTCTTGTGGGGTCTCAATGGCTGGTTCCAGTCTTATGGTGCCGGTCCGTCCATTGTCTCCCTGAATCAGTGGTTCAGCAATAAACAGCGCGGAACCTTGTATGGCATCTGGTTTACGAGTCACAACCTAGGCTCATCTTTCGCTTACTTTGCCATTGCTGCCATCGTTTCCATGTACAACTGGTCTATGGGCTTCATTGCGGCCGGCATCATCTCCCTTATTGGGACGGCCTTCATTTACTTCGGTATGAGCGACCGTCCGGAAACGCAGGGACTGCCGAACGGCGCCGTCTATTACGGAGAAAAGACACAGGAACAGATCGATGCGGAAAAAGAAAAATCAGTCGGCACCATGCAGTGGAATGCCGTCGTCAAGAATCCTGCCGTTTGGATTCTCGGTCTCTCCTCACTCTGTGTCTATATTGCCCGCTATGCCATTGAAAGCTGGGGCGTCGTTTATCTGACGTCGCAGAAGGGCTATGATATGATGGGGGCTGCCGGCGTCATGGCTTATATGCAGGTGGCCGGTATCTTCGGGGCTCTCTTGTGCGGTGTTATTTCAGACAAGTTCTTCAATCACAAGCGCAATATGCCGGCCTTGTTATATGGGATCTTCTATTCCCTGTCCATTGCCGGCTTCCTCTGGGCACCGCAGTCCTTTACCATGGATATGCTGTGCATGACCTTCTACGGCTTCACCATGGGGGCTTTGGTTTGCTACATGGGCGGTCTCATGGCTGTCGATATCGTGCCCAAACGCGTTACCGGTGCGGCTATGGGGATGATCGGTCTCCTCAGCTATGCCGGCGCGGCCCTGCAGGAATTCATTACGGGGAAACTCATGACCATCACCGTCGTCAATGGCGTTAAAGTCTATGACTTCGGACTGGCTACGGAATTTTGGGTCGGTGCAGCCGTCGTCTCGACGCTGCTGGCTCTCCTCGTTTGGAATGCAAAACCGAAAGAAGACTAATGATGAAGGCGTTGTCCCATGGGACAGCGCTTTTTTTTTCGCATAGCCTTGCGGCAGATTGTAAAACCCTACTCAGCCGGGCCGATTCAGGGTATAATAAATGATATAAATTGTATGCAGGGGAGGCATTATGAAACGGGTTATTTCTATGATGCTGCTGACCTTAGCCTGTCTTTTCAGTGCGGCCTGCGCCCATCCTCAGGGCTATATCGACTTTACGCAGCCTGAGGGCGCTCGCCCGGCTGTAGAGCAGTCCGGTGTAAAACCGCTTCGCATCGCCTTTGCGTCGGTCATGTCGCCGAGGGAAACGCGGCAGGTGTATCAGCAGATCGTTACTTATATTGCTCAAAAGCAGCAGCGGCCGGCTGTTCTCATCCAGCGCCGGACCTATGAGGAACTGAATGCCCTCTTGGCCAACGGTGACGCCGATATTGCCTTTTCCTCGACAGGCGCTTATGCTGCCTATCAGGGGCAGGTTCCAATCGAACTGTTGGCGATGACCGAGACCAATGGCACGTCCCATTACCAAACGTATATCATCACGGCTGCTGACAGCGATATCCATGATTTTAGTCAGCTTCGGGGCAAGGTTTTTGCTTTTACGGACCCTTTGAGTTATTCAGGCTGTTTGGCCATTAAATTTTTGCTGGCCCGAGATGGAACGACGCCGGAAATCTTTTTCAACCGCTTTTTCTATACCCACGGTCATGACAAATCACTGTGGTCTGTCGCCAATCATCTGGCCGATGCAGCCGGTATCGACAGCCAAATTTATGAGCTCATGGCGGATACCAATCCGGCTCTTTCTAAGGAAGTCCGCATCATTGAAGCCTTGCCGGAAGCGCCGACCGGACCGATTGTCGTCCGCAGTGATTTAGATCCGGAGGAAAAAGAAGAGCTCCGCCATATCTTTTATACGATGCATGAAGATGCGGATTTAGCCAAGGCCATGAAGAACATCGTCATCGACCGGTTTATTCCGCCGGATTCTGAGGCCTATGAAGCGTTCAAACAGCAGTATCAGGCACAAAAGCGATTGGCAGGAACGTAAGATGAGAAACTACACGTTATACGTAAAATTTAATGCCCTCATCGTCGGCACGATTTTTATCTGCGGACTGCTGACGGCGTCGCTGTTCCTCTATTCGACGAGTGAGTACATGAGCCATGAACTCGAGGCATCCGGGAAGGAACTGGCCGTGTCTATCGGACAGGTCGTCAGCAATGACATCCTCGTCGACGACCGTTTTGATATGACCGAGCAGCTGCTCCATGCTCAAAAGACGAACGACCAGGTCCGCTACATTCTGGTGACCTATCCGGATGGACGTATTCTTGCCAGTACTTTTACGGACGGACTGCCGAAGGGCCTTCCGGAACGGCGGGATATGACTACGGAAGGTGTCGGGCAGGCAGTGACTTTTGACAGCACCGAAGGCTATATCCGAGAAATTCTCGTTCCCATCGACGGCGGTTTAGTCGGATATTTTCGAGTCGGTCTGTCTGAGCGGCCCATGATGCAGCTCATGTGGAAGCGCTTTGTAGAGACGATGCTGATTATCCTGGCAATCTGTCTGGTGGCCTCTGCTTTGGCTACGCGATATGCCAGGGCTTTTCTGCGCCCCGTTCAAGCTTTGGCGAAAGCCATTCGTCAAATCGGCCGCGGTAATTACAACGTTCGCGTTTCCGTCGAAACGAAAGACGATGTCGGCCAGTTGGCTAAGGCTTTTAATGTCATGAGCAACCGTCTGTCGGTCAAGGATCGGGAAAACTCGAAACTTTTGACGGCCCTTCGGGAAAAGGAGAAGAATCGAGTTTGGCTCATCGATCAGTTGTTTTCGGCTCGAGAAGATGAACGGCGCCGTATTTCACGAGAGCTCCACGATGAAACGAGTCAGTCTATGGTATCGATCTTAGCCTACCTGCGGCTCATTCAGGACCGGACTGAAAGTCCCGATGTGCGGGAATTGGTGACCGGTGTCCGTGAATTGACGAGAGAGACTCTGGAAAGCCTGCGCCATTTGGCGGTCAACCTCCATCCGCCGCTCCTCGACGATTTAGGTCTCATCGTAGCCATTGAAAAATATCTCGATACGTATCGGCAGACCCAGCCGAATCTTTCCGTGTCTTTCTGTCATGACGGCGATATTGCTAAAGTGTCGCGGCCAGTTGCTTTATTTTGTTACCGCATGGTGCAGGAAGGGCTGACCAACATCGCTCGCCATGCCCAAGCTCATACAGTGACGATTGAATTGAACATTCTGCCGTCGTCCTTGTCGTTGCGCATTGCCGATGACGGCGTCGGTTTCAGTGCCGCCCGGGCTGAGCAGGCACGGCTTGATAATCACTTAGGGCTGGTCAGCATGCAGGAACGGACTGACGTGTTGAATGGCACTTTTTATATTGACGGCCAACCGGGGAAGGGAACGACCCTTACCATAATGCTGCCGTTAAATCTGAGTGAGGAGATAGAAGATGAACATACTATTGGCTGATGACCACCGCATTTTGCGGACGGGCCTCAAATTATTGTTAGCTTCGCAGGACGACTGCAAGGTCGTTGCCGAGGCCTCGAACGGACAAGAAGTCCTCGATATACTGGAAGAGACAGACGTCGATGTCGTCCTTCTTGATCTATCGATGCCGGTCATGAACGGCATCGACTGTTTACGGGAAATCCGTCGCCGCCATTATGCCGTGAAGGTCCTGGTCCTTACCATGTACAGCGAGCAGGAGTACGTGACTGAATTGATGCAGCTCGGTGCTGACGGGTACTTGTGCAAAGATACCCTTGATGCAGAGCTCTTTAAAGGCCTTCGTGCCGTCGCTTCCGGCGAGCGTTATCTAAGTGAACGCGAAGCCCGGAGTCTCCTTAACGGTGTCTTAGCAGAGAAAAAAGATATGCCGACCTTGTCGGAACGGGAGCAGGAAGTCCTCGTCGCCTTAGTACACGGCCATTCGCTGTCGTCTATCGGGGATACGCTGCACCTTTCGGTAAAGACCGTGTCGACGTATAAAACGAGGCTTATGCAAAAGCTCAATTGTAAGACGAAGTCAGAGCTTGTAGATTATGCCTTAAAACACCACTTGATGTAAGTTTTTTTGGGCATAAAGAAAGCATTGCCCGCAGGCAATGCTTTCTTTATTGATATTTACGGCAGACAGCTTAGTCTTCACTGGGCGTGTCCGACAGGAAAGGCTGGTCGGCAGCTTCATTTTGAATCATCGTACTGGCATCTTTGAAATACTCTTTAAAGGACTGGACCCAAGTCCGGGACGGATGGGAGAGGTATCCCTTGCTTTTCCAGATGAGGGCCAGCGTCCAGTACAGGTGAGGTTTGACCAAGGGAACGGATACGGCAAGATCCGGCGAAATGCGCTGACAAATGGTGTGCGGCATGAGGGAAATGCCCAGTTTGCCCGATACCATCTGGGCCAGGAAGTCCCAGTTGCTGGAACGGCAGACGATTTTCGGATGGGCCATGATTTCCTGAAATGCTGAGCGCAGATAGGGATTCAGCGAGAATCCATTGGGATAGAAGACGAAGGTTTCGTCTTTGATATCGGATAAGGTCAGGGACGGACGGGAGGCCAGGGGATGATCCGGCCAGAGGACGACGTCGAGAGGCTCTTCATGGAAAATGAAGAATTCATAAGGGATTTCCGTCGTAATCGGCAGGGCGACGAAGCCGACCTGGATGAGCCCGTCGTCGATGGCTGAGACGACGTCTTGGGAGCCGACTTCCTTCATTTCCAATTCGATTTTGGGATAAGTATTGATGAAATGAGCGATAAACGGCGCGATGACGGAGGAGCCGATCATGGGCGGGACCCCGACGGACAACTTGCCGGAATTGAGGAGCTGCGGAGATTCCATTTCTTCATTCAACTGGGTAAAGCCCTTGATGAGTTCTTCGATTTTAGGAAGCAAATAGGAACCCGTTTCCGTCAGCTCTACATTTTTACCCTTGCGGTCAAATAATTGCACACCCCAATGTTCTTCCAGGGCCTTGATGCCCTTGCTGATAGACGGCTGGCTGATGTGCAGGGATTTTGAAGCCTTTGTGAAGCTTTTTTTGTGAGCGACTTCGATGAAGTATGTCAATTGGAATAAATCCATAATATACTATTTCACCTCTCTTTAGTATTCTTATAGTTTACCATATTACGGATTGAAAATCCAATGATGTGCAGTCTCGTTAATTAGCGTAATGACGCCGTTTTTTCATTAGTTTTTAATTTTGGCGGAGTCTTGGGGGAATTCGTTTTACTTGGAATAGGGAGCCCTGTATTTACAAGACGGCGCCGGTGTATCATAATAAAGAGTATAAAGGAGGGAGCTTATGGCAACGCGATGGATTATGCACGTCGATATGGATGCGTTTTACGCGTCTATTGAACAAAGAGACAATCCGGCCTTGAAGGGACTGCCCGTCGTTGTCGGTGGCCTTATGGACCGCGGCGTCGTAGCAACTGCATCCTATGAAGCGCGGCGCTATGGCATCCATTCGGCCATGAGCATGAAGGCGGCACGGAGACGCTGCCCGAACGGCGTCTTTTTACCGGTACGGATGGCGGTCTATCGACGGGTGTCGCATCAGATTCGCTTGATTTTATCTCACTATTCCCCCTATATTGAGCCTTTGGCTCTGGATGAAGCTTTTTTGGACGTATCCGGCATGGAACGCCACTATCCCAATATCGTCGATATCGGAAAAGCCGTCAAAGACGAGATTTTTCGGACGACGGGCCTCGTCGCCTCGGCAGGGATTGCGCCCAATAAATTTTTAGCGAAACTGGCCTCAGATTTACGAAAGCCTGACGGACTGGTTTGGATTCCCTATGGGACGGAACAAGCGGTATTGGCGCCGCTGCCGATCAGTCGATTATGGGGCGTCGGCAAGGTGACGGAAGAAGCTTTAAAGAAGGGCGGATACCATAGGATCGGCGATATTTCGGCGTCCAGCCCGGAGGCCTTGAAGCCCCTCTTAGGCAATCAGGCCGAGCGCATTTACCGATTATCTCTCGGTCAGGATAAACGACCTTTGGAGGTGCGGCGGCGCCCTCAGTCGGTTGGAAATGAGCATACGTACAGCCGTGATTTGACACTGCCTTCTGAAGTCGATGAACAGTTCCGCCTCTTAGCCAATGAAGTGGCCTGGCGGCTTCGTCAGAGCCGGCTCATGGGACGGACGATTACGATCAAGATCCGCTATGCTTCCTTTAAGACCGTTACCCGGTCGCTGACCCTTAGCGATATGGGGACGGCGTCGGAAGAACAATTATATTTTTCGGCAAAAAGATTGTATAATAAGGATAAAGGACATGAGCCAATCCGACTGCTGGGTCTCACGGTCAGCCAGCTTCAGCCGTATCAAGTCCAGGGCGATTTATTTTCCGAAGACGAGGAAACGAAGGAGAAAGTCATCGAGGCCATCGATAAACTGCAGCAGCGATTCGGCCGTACGGCCATTATGAAAGGGTTTTTGTGGGAAATGTCCCATGAGAAGGATACGTAAAAAAGGAGTTTTAGCCATGGCAATTTTTAAAGTCGTCGCCCATACCGGTGACAATAACAACGGGTATATCGAGTATAATACGGAAACGAAGGAACTGGGCGTTCATCTGAATGATGAAGCTGTCAATGAACGGGCCCGGGAGTATTTGACGACCGAGCGGGTTCTGCATCAGTATACGGACCTTTCGCAGTATAAAACCATCAGTGCCGTTCCGACGTCGAGCTTGGAAACGTTGAAATTGGCCATGTGTTATATGTGGCGGGCGACAGGTGTCCACATCGATTGGAGCCGTCCCGTCGAATAAGACAGCTTTAAAAGCATTCACAATGTATCCACATTTTCTGTGTACAACAGTGACAGAAATGTGGATATTTTTTTGGAATCCGCATAGTTGCGCTGATTTTTTTCAGTAGATACTTATATCAAGGGATGTTGAAAAATGTGGATAAGTCGCGTGGATAAATATATATCCCCAGAGGAAACACAACGATAACGGTATGGTTAAGCGATTGTACGTGGGAGAACAAATGAACAAAGTGATGTGTATAATTCCTGTAGAAATGTGGATAAGTCGATCCGGAGATTTACGCACAATATGTGGATGGATTGTGGAAAGATATCCACAGGAGGACAAAGCATAAAAACGCCATTTACGGACCTATTCACAAGTTATCCACTTTATATATCCACAATTTCCACAGATTTTACGTTTGTGGTATACTGGAAACAGTGAATACGATTTTAGGAGGAATTTATTATGAAAGCAATTTTCGACGGACTGATTGTCCTGCCGAATGAAATTGTCAACGGACATGTTATTCTGTATGAAAAGGATATATGGCGCATCGTTCCGCGTAAGCAGTTCAGAGCCGGCATGTGCTCGGAATTCATCGATGCCAACGGCGGTTTTGTCGTCCCCGGCTTTATTAATGAACATATTCACGGCTGTGCCGGTGCCGACGTCATGGATGACGACGATCAGGCTTTGCCGACGATTCAGCAGGCCCTGCCGGCGACGGGCGTTACGTCCTTTGTAGCGACGACGATGACCATGGAACAAGCGGCTATCGAAAATGCCTTGCAGAGAATCAGAACGGCAAAGGAAAATTACGCCGGTGGAGCACAGGTCCTCGGAGCCCATCTGGAAGGGCCCTTCATTAGTCCCCTCTATAAGGGGTCACAGGCCGAGGAAAATATACAGAATCCGGATTTTTCCTGGTTGGAACCCTATGGCGACATCATTAAAATCATTACCTTGGCTCCGGAACAGTTAAAGAATAAGCAATTTTTAAAGGCCTGTAAGGATAAGGGTATCGTCGTATCTCTCGGCCATTCGGGGGCTTCTTTTGAACAGGCTATGGATTGTATGGACACCCTCGGCGACTGCCATGTCACCCATCTGTATAATGCCATGACGCCCTTCCGCCACCGCGAACCGGGTCTTGTCGGAGCGGCTCTTCTCCATAAAAACGCCTGCTGTGAACTGATTTGTGATAATCTACACGTCCACCCGGCAGCACAGAAGTTGGCCTATCAGATGAAAGGCCGCGACGGAATCATCTTAGTCACCGATTCGATGCGGGCCTGTCTCCAAGGCGACGGTGAATCGAGTCTTGGCGGCCAGAAGGTCTTTGTAAAGAATGGTGAAGCCCGATTGGCTGACGGGACTTTGGCTGCTAGTGTGGCTCCCATGAACGAAGTTGTCCTCCATTTCCTTATCAATTCGGGGGCATCCCTTCCCGATGTCGTAGCTATGGCTACCATCAACCCGGCGAAAGCTCTCGGGGTGTACGATCGGATCGGCTCTCTGGAAGAAGGCAAACAGGCCGATATTGTCGTCTTGGACAGCAACGACTTCCATGTAAAATCGACGGTCGTCGCCGGTGAATTGGTTTATAACGAACCGATACAATAAAATCTATTATATGTAATGAAAAGAAGGCCAAGGTGCTTTGTTCCCTTGACCTTCTTTTTTGTCGGAAAGAATCTATCCGAGCGCTGATTTTTGGTTTTTCAATACATATAGAGCGCCTAACAAGCCGGCGTCGTTTTGGAGTCTTGCAAAGGCGAGGCCTTTTGGGGGAAGCATCCGTTCCGGCAGACGGTCTGACAGGGCCTGTTCAAGGGGCTGGCGGATGATGGATTCCCGGCTCATGATGCCGCCGCCGAGGATGATTCGTTCGGGATTGAAGAGACTGATGATATTGGTGAGGCCGTCGGCCAGATTTTGACAGAAGATATGAAAACAGCGAAGGGCTTGAGCATCGTCGCTTTCAATCAGTTGGAAGGCCAGGTAGCCGTCCATTTCTTTGGGAGGAATGCCTTTTTGGTTGGCGATTTCACGGCAGAGAAAGGACGCCGAGGCGACGTCGTGGAACCGGCCTGCCGGGAGGCTCATATAGGCGATTTCTCCGGCAGCATGAGTGGCGCCGTGGAGTACCCGACCTTCTTCGATGATGGCTCCTCCGATGCTGGTGCCGACGGTTACGGCAAAGAAAGACGAGACGTCCTTTCCGGCTCCGAGCCAATATTCGCCGAGGGCGGCGCAGTTGGTATCATTTTCGACGCTGACCGGGAGTTTAAATTTTTCCTCTAACATCGTTTTCCACTGCGTTCCCGTATAGCCGGGGATGGAGAGGGCGTGCTCTACCGTGCCGGATTCGGTGTTTACGATGCCTGCCGTCGACAGAGCGATGCCGGCAAGAGAGACTTCTTTCTGCTGCTGTCGGACAAGGTTTCGGACCGCAGCGACGATGGAAGGGCCGTCTCCGGAGGGGATGAGACCTCTTTTGTGGAAGCGTCCCTCTTCATCGATGAGGCCGAATTTGATTGCCGTTCCGCCGACATCGAAGCAACTGTACATCATTATAGTTCACATCCTTTTTACGAGAGAAAGTTAACTTATACAAATATTATACATGGATTTGACAATTTCTATGTAAAAGGCCCCTATACTGTTCTTATCAATGTAGTCTTTTAGGAGGTCATGATATGAAACGACAATGGTTAAAAAGAGCAATTCTTTCTATGGTAGCTTGTGGTTCCCTGTTGGGCGTCGTCCCGGGCGTACAGGCAGCCGATGTCCGGATTTTACCGGTAGATACGGCTAAATTCTTGGCAGGTGCTAAATTTGACTTTGATGTTGAAGTTTCTAATGCTAAAGATTTGAAGAACGTCGATATTACGATTAATGGTCAGAATGCCAATCAATTTTTCGGACAGAAAGTAGAAGGAAAAGATTTGGGCAACGGTGTTGTTTCTTATCGTGTCAATCAGGTAAATTTCCCGAAGACCGGTAAATATACGGTCCGTGTTTCGGCTACCGATGCTGACGGCACCAATTCGGCCGATGCACGCTATACGGTTGTTCAGGAAAAAGCTCAGAAACAGGCTAAAAACGTCATCCTCTTCGTCGGTGACGGCATGTCCCTGCAGGCTAGAGAAATGGCCCGCATCATTTCCAAAGGCCTGACCAACGGGAAATACAACGATCTCTTGGCTATGGAAAAAATGCCCCATAACGCACTGATCACGACGAGCGGCTACGATTCCTTGACGACGGACAGTGCCAACTCGGCTTCGGCTTATGCTACGGGTCATAAATCGGTCGTCAACGCCATGGGCATTTATGAAGACTCGACAAAGGATCCTATGGATGATCCCCGCGTTGAAAACGTTGCCGAAATCCTGAAGCGTACGCGCGGCATGTCCATCGGTGTCATCACTCAGGCTGAATCTACAGATGCTACGCCGGCCGCTATGATTGGTCATACGCGCCGTCGTGCTAACCAGGATTTATTAGCTTCTCAGTACTTGGAAGACTATCATCGTCCGGACGTCATCATGGGCGGCGGATCCAGCCGGTACATTCCCCAGTCGGAAAAAGGCTCTAAACGCCATGACAATGAAAACGTCATCCAGGAATTTAAAAATAAAGGCTATACCTTCGTTACGAACTCGAAAGAAATGATGGCTGCCGACAGCAATAAACCGCTCTTGGGCCTCTTCCATCCGAGCACGATGAACGTTTATATCGATCGTGAAATGCTCAAGAATCCTGAAGTATTAGGTAAATATACGGATCAGCCGAACCTCATCAACATGACGAAAAAATCCTTGGATATTCTCAGCAAGAATCCGAAGGGCTTCTTCGCTATGATCGAAGGCGCATCCATCGATAAACAGCTCCATGCTATGGATTGGCAGCGTGCTACGTACGATACGATCGAATTCGATAAGGCAATCGAATATGCTCAGAAATGGAATAAGGAACACGGCGATAATACCTTGATCATCGTCGTTGCTGACCATGCTCACGGTGCTTCCATTACCGGTACCTACCATGAACACGACGGCAAAAAGGGCATTGAAGCTGTCCGCACCTATGCCGATTCCATCTTCCCGACCTTCAAGGATGCCGACCACGACGGTTTCCCCGATAATCCGGATCCCGATGTAACCTTGGCTGTTCAGTATGCTAACCATCCGGAATATTATGAAAACTACCACTTCCAGCAGAAACCGACTTATCCGACGATTTCGCAGACGGTTACCAAACAGGAAGCTCAGGTTGCCGGCGATAAGACCGAATACCATCAGGTTTCGACCGTCGTTGCTAAAGGCAATCCGGCTCGTCACCACGCAGGCGATCCCATGGAACTCGTTCCGGCCAACATCCCCGCTACCATTGGTGATGAAACTCATGCAGCCGATGATGTACCGTTGAATGCAGAAGGCCCGGGTTCCGAATACTTCAAAGGTGTTATGGACAACACGGAAGTATTCTTCGGTATCATGCGTGCCCTTGGCGTCGACGCTACGAAAAACGCAAAATAAATACGGCTTTGCTCAAAAGCTCCGTTACACTGCCGTTTCATAAAAAATGCTGCCGCAATTTCAGATTGCGGCAGCATTTTTTTGCTTACTGACCGAGGACGCTGTCGAGGTAGGCAGCTGTATCCGATAAGTAGCTTGCCGGATACCCTTCGATATCGCCCTTATCGCAGTGGGCTGCGAATTCCGGATCGATAGGAAGTTTTGCCGTATGGGGGATAGCATATTTTTGTGCCGATTCTTCGACATGGCTGTGTCCGAAGATTTCGTGTTTTTCCTGGCAGCTCGGGCATTTGAAGTAGCTCATATTTTCCACGAGGCCCAAGACGGGAACGTGCATCATTTCCGACATGTTCAAGGCTTTTTCGACGATCATGGAAACGAGTTCCTGTGGAGACGTGATGACTAAGATGCCGTCGATGGGCAGGGACTGGAAGACTGTCAGGGGAACGTCGCCCGTTCCCGGCGGCATGTCGACGAACATGTAGTCGATGTCGCCCCAGATGACGTCGGTCCAGAACTGTTTAACGGCACCGGAAATGACCGGTCCGCGCCATACGACAGGCGCCGCGACATCTTCCAACAGCAGGTTCATGGACATGACCTTGATGCCGGTCTTGGTCGTAACGGGATTGATGCCGTCATCGTTGCCCGTGGCATGACCGGTCAGGCCGAAGACTTTCGGGATAGACGGGCCGGTGATATCGGCGTCGAGGATAGCGGTTTTAAAGCCGCGGCGCTGCATTTCTACAGCCATCAGGGACGTAACCAAAGATTTGCCTACGCCGCCCTTGCCGCTGACGACGGCAATGACGTGCTTGATGTGGGAACCTTCGTGAGGCGCTGCCTGGAGGCTCTGAGGCTGGTTGCGCTGTGCGCAGGAGCTGCCGCAGCTGGAACAGTCGTGTGTACAATTTTCACTCATTGGAATCATTCTCCTTTGAACTTTTCTTTCCGGCACGGCAGCAGTCGTGACGGCACGAGCCGGAACGTTCACAAACTTGAATATGGCCGCCTTCGATGACGAGGTCTTTGCCATGAATGAGGGCGTCGGCCAGTTTGTGGCGGGCCGAATTGTAAATACCGGTCACCGTCGTGCGAGCTACATTGATCTGAGCGGCACACTCTTCCTGTGTCAGTCCGACCCAGTCGATGAGTCGGATGACTTCATATTCATCGATTCCCATGGCAACCGTATCGTCCGACTGACGTCGGTCGACCGGTCCGAAGGCTGATGAAACAGGCAGCGAACAAACACGTCGGCACCGCGGTGGTCTCGGCATAAAATCCCTCCTTTACGCTATTTATTATAGTTAGATAGCTGACATATGTCAAATTATGTCAAGGAGGGATTTAGGGAGGCTCTGGGAATAAAAATGTCATGAGCGAAGCTATTTATTTGTATAAACAGGCGGAATTCAGCAACTGATTTTCTCCTAACGGACGAGGTAGGCTCCGTCGACGGGGATGATGGCCCCGTTTAAATAATTCGAAGCGGCACTGGCCAGGAATACGGCAATACCCTTCATATCGTCGGCCGTGCCCCAACGTTTGGCCGGGATGCGGTCTAAGATTTCCTTTTGACGAACTTCGTCTTCTATCAGTTTTGTATTCATGTCAGTTGCCATGTACCCCGGCGCGATGGCATTGATATTGAGACCTTTACCGGCCCATTCATTGGCCAAGGCTTTCGTCAGTTGGGCGACGCCGCCTTTGCTGGCGGCATAAGCGGGGACCGTGTATCCGCCAAAGAAGCTCAGCATGGAGGCAACGTTGATAATCTTCCCGGATTTGCGGGGCAGCATATTTCGGCCGGCGAGCTGACAGAGTTGGAATACTGTATTTAAGTTGAGGTTCAGGACGTCGTTCCAATCGCTGAGGGGAAAATCCTCACAAAAATGACGACGCTGCATGCCGGCATTGTTGACCAAGATATCGACACGGCCGTCCAAGACTGTCAGGGCCTTCTCAAATATCGCAGGGACCTGTTCCTGGTCGAGTAAGTTGCCTTGTAAAGCCAGCATGGAAAGTCCCTTTTGCCGACATTCGGCTGCCGTTTTTTCGGCACTGGAGCTCGATCCGATGATTAATACCGTAGCGCCGGCTTCGGCTAACCCCTCTGCCATACCGCGGCCGAGCCCGCGGCCGCCGCCGGTTACAATAGCTGTTTTTCCTGTTAATGCGAAATCGTTTAAGATAGACATGAGACATTCCTCCTATAAATGATATGATGACATTTTGAATCGATCATTAAAGGATGATACAATCATCATATGAATTATCATCGCTTACAACTCTATTTTATCGAATAATGGTAGAAAACTCAAGAGGAAATATAGCTGTATTTGATTTAATTCTCGGATATATAATGATATATTCAATGAATACAGGAAAATACAGATAAATCATAAAGAAAACACAGGCTATTACAATATAGCAAGAAGTGCTATCTCGTATTGACGACCTATGTTCATCGGATGTATTATTGTAGTGAAGATAAAAACATCTGATGAAATGAAAGGCTTGTGAGAAAGCTTTTATGTATTTGGTTGAATGTATCCTCAACCAGAATCTGTCTCTGTTCATTTCGCTGTCGTACTATTCCCTGTATTTACGACACTGTTTTTATAAGGAAAGGGGATTATAATGAATATGAATGAGATGATGTCTTGGCGTGTTCAATCGCCGGACTCGATGGGCTTCCATTCGGTTATTACACCGGATACGGGAGCTTGCCGGGTTGCCCAAATGTTTCGCTTGAATCTGCCTAAGAGGGCCACCTATCATCTGCAGGATGATGAGCGGGAACTGCATGCTGTCTTGATACAAGGCAGGGCCGTGATCGAACAAGATGTTCTGGGAAAAGTGCAGTTGGAAAAATTAGATTCTTTCTATATTCCGGCGCAGCATTCTGTTCAAATAACGGCTCTTGAAGAGTGTATTTTCTATATTGCCGGGGCTGTTTTTGATGGAATCGGTGAACCCATCGTCCGCAAGTTCGACCGGTCCCTTCCCCTCGGTGATATGCATCAGATTCACGGAGAAGGCCCGTGTCGCCGGGAAGTCATGTTTACACTGGCTCCGACCGATAAGGCTTCACGGTTGATTTGCGGCCTAACGTGGGGCAGTGAAGGGGCATGGACGAGTTGGCCGCCGCACCAGCATGAAAAATATTTAGAAGAAGTCTACTGTTACTTTGATATGCCGAAACCAAAATTTGGGTTCCATATCAGTTATAAGAACAGTGGGGACGTCGATGACATGGTCGTCCATCCCGTTTATTCGGGGACGATGGTCCAGGCGCCTTGCGGATATCATCCGACGGTCGGCTGCCCGGACAGTCAAAATGCCTATTTCTGGGTTTTGGCAGCTTTTGACCCGATGGTACGAAAATATGATTTAGCAGAATCTGATCCTATGAGAGTTTAAGAAAGGGTGTTGAAATCATGGCATTTAAAGTGTATGTAACAGATTATGATTATGGAACGTTGGATCCTGAAAAAAAAGAAGTCGCTAAGATCGGGGCCGTCTTAGTTCCGACTCAGTCTAAAACGGAAGACGCGATTATTGAAAACTGCAAAGACGCAGATGGCCTGCTCAATCAATATGCACCGATTACCCGTAAAGTCATGGAATCGCTGCCGAACTTGAAGGTCGTCGGCCGCTATGGCGTCGGCGTCAATACTGTCGATCTTAAGGCTGCGACGGACTTGGGGATTCAGGTTGTCAATGTACCGGATTTTTGTATGGATGAAGTGTCGAATCAGGCGATTACTTTGATGATGGCCTGCCATCGGAAATTAAACATATTGAATCATCAGACCCATCACGACGGCTGGGACTATCAGATTGCCAAACCGATTCGCCGCCTCAGCGGACAGACCTTGGGGTTGTTAGGATTTGGCCGTATTCCCAGAATGGTCGCTCAAAAAATGAAGGCCTTTGGCTTGAAGATTTTGGCTTACGATCCTTATGTTTCACCGGAAGCGGGAGCGAAAGAAGGCGTTGAAATACTGCCTTTGAAGGATGTTTTGATGCAGTCGGATATCGTTTCGGTTCATGTCCCCTTAACCAAAGACACGGAAAATCTGTTAAATGACGAAACTCTTTCTTGGATGAAACCGACGGCTATCGTCGTCAATACGTCGCGTGGCCCTCTGATTGATGAAGCGGCGCTGTATCGCGCCTTGAAAGATGGAAAAATCGGTTATGCCGGATTGGATGTTACGGTTCATGAACCGATTGAAAAAGATAATCCCCTGCTGACCTTGGACAATGTCATCATTACGCCGCACATTGCTTGGTATTCTGAAGAATCAGAAATCGATTTGAAAACGAAGGCTGCACGAGGTGTCGCTGCTGTTTTGAATGGCGAAAAGGCACAGTATCTCGTCAATAAGGATGTCCTTAAATAGCAGTCGGGAGGAGATGAGACCATGAATGCAGGCACGGTGATTGCCATTAGCCGTCAATATGGAAGCGGCGGTAGAGAATTGGCACAGATTTTGGCAAAAAAATTGGAAATTCCCCTATACGATCGCCAATTGATTCATATTGCAGCTGCTAAAATTGGTATCGACGATATGAAGGAAGGGGACTTAAAACAGCTCGAAGAAGAAATCCCGCCCCTTTCCTTGAAATTTATGCCTTTCTATATCTTTGGCATACAGGGCGAGAAGCCTTTAAATAATCAGATGTTTGAGGCTGAATCCGAGGCCATCCGGCAATTGGCCAGGGACGGGTCCTGCATTATTTTGGGACGGTGTGCGGACTACGTTTTAAAAAACTTCCCGAATACGTATTCTTTCTATATCTGCGCTGATGATGCCTATCGGACCGAGCGCGGGAAAAGCGTATATGATGGAAAGTCGCTGCAGGAATTAAAAGAAGAAGATCGTAAGCGTGGTCAATACTATACGTATTATACGGGGAATCTGTGGGGAGATCCGGCTAATTATACGGCGGCCATGAACACCAGCCGCATGACCTTAGAAAAAGGCGCCGATTTAATTATCAATTATATTGAAACCTTACAGCAATAAGGTCATATGAGAAAAAAAGCTGCCTTAAGGCAGCTTTTTTTACAATGTCCGATGGATTTTCCTGTTTATACTGTTTTTTGTCTGATGTATCTGTTATCCTATAGATATGAATCAGTGATTGCATGCCAGTAAGGAGTTTTATATGGTTAATTCTAAGTCCTCAAAATCTAAAATTGAAGAAACGGCTAACAATATCATCGATTTTATTACGTCGAGGCAAATGCTTCCCGGTGATAAAATGCCGACGGAACCGGTGTTGATGGAAGATTTGAATGTCAGTCGTTCGACCCTGCGGGAGGCCATTCGGACCTTAAGTGCCAGAAATATTTTGGAAGTGCGCCAGGGCTCCGGAACCTTTATTTCGAAACGCTGCGGCGTTCCCCTGGATCCCCTGGGGCTGACTTTTATCTATGATGATGACCGTCTGGCCATCGACCTGCTCGACGTTCGCTTGATGATCGAGCCCCAGACAGCGCTATTAGCGGCCCTCCATGCAACGGAGGAACAGTGTCAGGAATTGTTGAAACAGTGCGCTCTGGTCGAAAAACTGATCCAAGCCAATCAAGATTACGAAGAAGAAGATATTGCCCTGCACATGATGATTGCTGAAGCCAGCGGAAACCGGGTCCTGAGTAATTTATCCTATATTCTTCATACGTCGGTCAAAAAGAACATCGTATCGACGGAAGATGCTCTGCGAGATAATAATACCCTCGTTTACCATCGCCGTCTTGTTGATGCCATTGTCCGCCATGATGCAACCGGGGCTTATAATGCTATGACGATTCACGTTACGATGCTGTGGGAATTTATTTCGGCTAAATTAAATTCAAAAGAATAATCGAATTGCTGGGTCCGTAGTATAAATCGATAATTCTAAGACAAAAGTACCGGTGCTGCACAATCTGCAGCACGGTACTTTTGTCGTTTGTGTTCTATTCTGATTTAAAGACAATGACATAACCGTCTTTTGTTTCTTTTACGATTTGTTCGACTTCATGACTTTCGTCAATTGTGAAGGTAAGGTCATCTGGCCCTTTAAAGCGGACGCAGGTCCCGCAAGATGCGCTTAGGGAGCGGGGAACAGGCATCATCCGCTTCTCGACAATGCTTTCGGGAAGGGAATTGATGAATCGAATGGCCCCGAAATGGGAATAAAATAAAGCGACGTAGTACATGGCGTCTCCCTACTTTCGTGTGATTTTCAGGAGGAAATCCTCTCCTTGGGCTGACGATTCTACGGCATATCCTTGGTGGGTGACGAAACGAGTGATGTTTTCAAGGGCAGCGTGGTTGTCTACCAGTACTTCACATGTCTTTTCGTCAGTTTGTTGTTCAAGCGCTTTTTTTACCATAATAACCGGTTCCGGGCAGGAATAGCCTCTGGCATCTATCATCATGTAGTTCACCTCAATTCAACGCTTTCTTTTGCGAATACGTATTTACAATAGCAATGATTAAAACGACGATTAAACCGATGATAACGCCGTATTTACCGTTCATGGTCGGGCCATTTCCCGAAGCCGCTAAGGCAAAGTTATGGGCAAAGGCAGCGCCGGCAGCCAAGCCCAGGAAGGTAACGGCCGAATCGGTGTTGCCTTCACCGGTTAAAATAAGCTGGCGCATGGGGCAGCCGCCGAGGAGGGCGCAGCCGAAACCGGCTAAGAGCATGCCTAAGAAGTTCCAAAGTCCGTCGGCATGGGCGATGGGCTGTCCTGTGAAACCGGGATGGAAGTTTCCGACCATCAGATTTACGGAAAAGGCGGCGACTAAGAGGGCGATAAAGCCGAGTAATAATTTCGTTTCACGGAATAAGATGAAATCACGGATTCCGCCAACCATACAAAAGCGGGTGTACTGCGCTAACGCGCCGACGATGAGGCCGGCTCCCAATGAAATCCAAACGGCGGCATGCTTGGCCCCGGGGCCTCCGCCGGCAGGGGTAAAGAGAATGAAGGCCGGTGCGAGAACTAATAAAATTAAAATGACGATTTGCACAGCCGGCATGATAAAGCCGTCGAGTTTGGTTTGCGTATAGGTCCTCTTTAAGGAGTAACCGCGATTCAAGAAGAAGACACCGGCACCGATGCCGCAGGCAAAACCGGCGAGGCCGACTAAGGCATTCCAGTCACCGCCGGCAATTCGCAGAATCATTCGGAAGGGGCACCCCAGAAACATCAGGCAGCCTATCATGACGAAGAATCCCAAAATAAAGCGAGTGATGGGTGAGGATCCGCCCCGTGAGCCGTGTTCATGACGAATTAATGAGAGGATGAATGATCCCAGTAACAGGCCGATGATTTCAGGTCGAATATACTGTACGGCACCGGCTCGATGCAGTCCCAATCCTCCGACTGTATCGCGGATAAAGCAGGCGATACAGAAACCCATATTGGCAGGATTTCCGGCAACGACTAAAAGACCGGCGATCAAGCCAATGATGAGTCCTGAAATGATGATGACAATTTTTTCCCTTTCTAAACTCATTATCACTACCTCCTATAATTAAATTGACTTTTTGTCAACAACCTAACAAATAAATAGCCGAGCTAATAATTAATTAGATTGTATCATGAAATTTAGAAAAAGTAAATTATTTCACATACGCATAAATTTTGATTTCATTGACTCTTTTTTGAAGCTAAATTGACTATTATTGGCCTGCGGAATCCATGGTATTCGGGTTGCGCATGAAATTTGAGGTGAGTATACTTATAGATAAATATACAAATCTTATGTGCGGAGGATGACTATGGACGAGAAGCGAAAAATCACCAGAAGAACTTTTTTGAAGTCGATGTTGGCTGTTACGGCGGCGGCTGTACTGCCAAAAGTATCATTGGCAGATTCAGCTCTTTTTAATTCGAAGAGCCTTACCGTTTGGTCTTGCGGGGGCTTAGCCGAGACATTTACCGAAGTCAATGCGATGTATGAGAAAAAAAGAGGGGTCGATATTAATTACACCGGGGCCTTTGCCGGTGCCCTTGGCAAGTCTTTACTTGGCGGCAGCGCTACAACGGATGTCTTTGCCGGTCGTGTTTTAAAATTGGCGCAATCCTTGAGAAAAACCGGGAAAATGGCATATTTCAAGCCGTTATGTTTTACGGAATATGTTATTGTAACTCCGGCCGACAATCCTGCCGGGATACAGACCATCGATGATTTGGCAAAACCGGGAGTGCGCATAATTCTGCCTCTGGGAGCGTCACCTCCGGGTGGGGATGCCGTGGCTAATATTATCAAAAATGCAGGGATTGACCAGGCTGTACGAAGCAATATGCTTGAGAAAGAAAGCTGCGTCATCAAGATGATGCCTAAAGTCGTGAAAGGGACTTATGATGTCTCTATCGTTGAACGGCGTCTGACGACCATGCCGGCGTATGAAGGCAAGGTTCATGTTGTTCCTATTGATGAGAAATTTTTCCCTCCGGGACCGCGGACCTTCACTATCGGCGTTATGAATTCAGCACCGGATCGGGCTTTAGCCGACGACTATGTCAATTTCCTGTGCGATAAGGAGGCACAGGATGCTTTTCAACGGCACGGGTTTATTCCGGCATATTCGCCGAAGGGAAAATTGCTTATTGAGAAGTTCGGAGTAAAGGACTGATAATATGAAACCATTGACAGAGAAGCTTTATACGATACCCGTTATTCGGAGGATTGTTCAATTGATCATGGTAGGTGGTCTTGGTAAGTGGGCTTTTTACGGCATTTTTCGCTGTCCCTTTCTAGTTCCCTTTGTCAACTGTCAAAGTTGCCCTGTTCTTACTTGCTGGGGACGCTTGACGGCCTACTTCTATACGGCATGGTTGATTATTCCTATTTCAGCCATCCTTGTCGGCCGCGCTTTTTGCGGGTGGGTTTGTCCCGTTGGTTTTGTAAATCAAGTGTTGGGCAAGGCGGCACTCTTTAAATTACGAAGCCGTAAAAAGATACTTCGCTTCGGACAATTGGGAATGGCGCTTCTGATTGTCGCCTGTGCCTATATTTATTTCATCATGGATAATCCTAGAATGATGATTCCGATTCGAACGGGAGAGGTTTTCAATTCCATTTACTTAAGTTTTCAACATGCGTCGCCGTTTTGGCTGGCTCGGACTATCTTCATTATCGTACTGATTATTGGCAGCCTTATTATCGCGAATGCATGGTGCCGTTTCATTTGTCCTGCCGGAGGCTTGTTTGAAATCGTTAAGAAAATATCTCTTTTTGGAATCCGGAAAACTTCGGCCTGCGATAACTGTGATGCTTGTTTACGCGTCTGTGAAATGGGAACCAGGCCTGAAGAGATGAACTGCAATAATTGCGGCAGCTGTCTGCATGTCTGCCATAATAATGCTATTTATTGGGGGAAGAAGAAACATGAGTAAACATCCTTGTTTTAACTATGGTGCTCATCGCACTTGGGGACGCGTTCACTTGCCGGTGGCACCGCATTGCAACATTCAATGCAAGTTTTGTAACCGCAAGTACAGTTGTGTCAATGAATCCAGGCCCGGTGTTACCGACCGGGTGTATACTCCGCAGGAGGCTCTGGCGTTTTTGCGAAAGGTTATGCAGACTCGGTCTGATATTTCTGTTGTAGGAATCGCCGGACCGGGAGATCCGCTTTGTGATGCTCAACAGACGTTAGAGACCTTTCAGCTCGTTCACGAGGCCTATCCGGAGTTAATGTTGTGCGTATCGACGAATGGGTTAGCTCTGCCGGACTACGTGAAGGACTTGGCCGCCGTGGGGGTGACGCATTTAACGGTTACCGTAAATGCCGTTTCTCCGGAGATTGCCGGTAAGATATATGCTTTTGTCGGTGTAAACGGGAAAAAGCTGGACGGGGCTCTTGGCGCCGGCTATTTATTGAGGGCACAAGATGAAGGCATTCGTATGGCGAAGGAGTTAAGGCTGACCGTCAAGGTAAATACGGTCGTTATTCCGGGTATTAATGAAGACCACGTCGTCGATATTGCTAGGAAATGCGCTTCCTGGAAGGTAGACATCATGAATTGTATTTCGATGATTCCTGTAGAAAATACACCTTTTGAGACCGTCATTCCTTTAACCGCAGACAGGCATCGAAGTCTTCAGGATGAAGCGGAACAGTATGTGGCACAAATGAGGCATTGCTGCCGCTGCCGTGCCGATGCTGTCGGTAAACTGTGTGCTGCCAATGATTGATTTAACGTAGGGGAGAGATCTTTATGGACAAAATTTATATGGACAATGCCTGTACATCCTTTCCTAAGCCGCCGACCGTCGCGGCTGCAGTCGGCGATTTTATTACAAATTACGGCGTCAATATTAACCGCGGTTCTTATGGTCCTGCTTATGAGATGGAAAATGTCGTATACCAGACGCGAGTAGCCTTGAGCCGCCTGTTTGGCTATCCCGATTGTAAAAATGTTATCTTTACAGCCAATATTACGACGAGTTTGAATATGGTTTTAAAGGGTCTGCTGCGGCCGGGAGATCACGTCTTGGTATCGTCAATGGAACACAATGCCGTTATGCGCCCTTTGGTTCAATTAGCTCGTGAGGGCGTATCTTTTGATCGGATTCCCTGTACGCAGGAAGGTGAGTTGCGCCTAAAAGAAGCGGCAGCGCTGGTTCGTCCCAATACGAAGGCTGTCATTATGACCCATGCGTCGAATGTTTGTGGAACGGTTATGCCCTTGACGGAAGTTGGAGATTTTTGTCGTCGTCATGGACTTACGTTTATTGTCGATAGTGCTCAAACGGCCGGAGTTCTTCCGATTCATATGGAGGCTATGCATATTGACGCCCTTTGCTTTACCGGACATAAAGGGCTGCTCGGCCCTCAGGGAATCGGGGGCTTTATTGTCACCGACGAGTTAGCGGCCCGTATACAGCCTCTTATTAGTGGAGGAACGGGTAGTTTATCGCATAGTGAAGACGTTCCTGATTTTTTACCGGATAAGTTTGAAGCAGGAACGATGAACTTGCCGGGGATTATAGGTCTTCATGCTTCTTTGAACTATTTGTTGGAGGAAGGCATTACGACAATTTATGAGAAGGAAATGGCTTTGACCCGACGCTTTTTGGACGGTCTTAGCACGATTCCGGACCTGCTTATTGCAGGTAAACAAGGCACTGAGCAGCGAGTGGCCGTCGTTTCTATATCCTCAGGCAGCAAGGACAATGCTCAGCTTGCTTTTGAGCTGGAAAATCAATACGGCATATTGACGCGTGTCGGCCTCCATTGTGCCCCATGGGCGCATAAAACACTGACGACCTTTCCTACAGGGACTGTTCGCTTTTCATTCAGCCACTACAATACGGAAGACGAGGTTGACAAGGCGATTGCTGCCTTGAAATCTATTTGTAAATAGGAGGAACTGCGATGTTTGGATTGGGTGCACCGGAATTATTGCTTATTTTAGTCATTGCCTTAGTTGTGTTTGGGCCGGGAAAGCTGCCAACGATTGGGCATGCTTTGGGCAAGAGTCTGCATGAATTTAAGGATGCGGTGAATACGGATGAGGCTCAGGAAACGGTTGAAGCGACAGAACAAACGACTGAAGCACTTCAGCGTCAGAAGGCTCAGGCCTCAGATAAAGTATGACCGTTACGGACCATCTGACGGAGCTTCGAGGGCGAATTATTAAATCGGTCATTGCCGTCGCTGTTGGAGTGGCTTTCTGCGCCTGGCAGATCGATGCCGTTGTCGCTTTTTTGACAAGCCCTGTCGAAAGACTGTATGTCATGAAACCGGCGGAAGCCTTTATGATTTATATGAAAATCGCGTTATGGAGCGGCGTTGTCGCAGCCGCTCCCGTTTGGTTTTACCAGTTTTGGGCTTTCTTACTTCCGGCATTCACCAAGCAGGAAAAGAAAGGGTTACTGCTCATTGTTCTCTTGTCGACCTTGCTGTTTTTAGGCGGCATTGCTTTTGCTTTCTTCATCGTTTTGCCGCAAGGGCTCCGCTTTTTCATGAGTTTTGCCATGGAATCGGTACAACCGTTATGGTCTTTAGCCGGGTATTTAGATTTTGCCGTCCTCATGGTCGTGCCTTTCGGCATTATTTTCAATCTGCCCGTAGCCTTGGTAGTATTAGCTCGAATGGGGCTCGTCTCGTCGATACAGTTAAAAAGCTTTCGAAAATATGTGATTGTCATATCGTTTGCAATTGCGGCCGTCATCACGCCGACGACGGATATGATTTCACAGTCATTGTTGGCGGTTCCCATGATCATTCTGTATGAAGTGAGCCTTGTCTTTATTCGGTATGGACTAAAAAAATAGTATAACTACACAAAAGACGCCTGTCACCATTGTGACAGGCGTCTTATTTTATGTGGCGGGAAAGTGTGGGAATCGAACCCACCTGAGAAGCTACTAACCCCTCATGCTGGTTTTGAAGACCAGAGGGAACACCAGAACCCATCCCTCCCCAGGACAACTTTATTATATCACGGGCGATGGATGAATAATACTGGTATTCCATGGAATAATTATTGAATGATTGACTCTTTATTGACCTGAGTCAATTGACATGATTCGCCTTGTTAAGGGAGCATACTGCACATATTTTTCAGAAATTTCCTCTTCCGTATATTCATGATACGAGGGAAGGGATTTTAATTGGTGAAATAAATTCAAAAAATTTTCATTTAAATCGGCATTCTCGATGAGATAGAAGGCATCTGCTTCCGGCTTGATATGAGTCGCGTTCTTTTTAAAAAAGGAGGTTTTATAATTTGAATAGAAGGACAGATTCTGAATTGATCCCGGAGAAGCGAATAGTAAGCCAATCTGTATTTTAGGATTGTTTTTTAAACAATCAAGTATATTTTTCAAATGAGAAATTCTCTCTTGCGGGCTCAGCTTATATTGATACTGTGTCAGATCAATACTTCCTGTTTCTAAATAGCGGATCAGCGAAGGGCTGGGAATCATTAATTTTAAATCGGATTTATTGATGATTTCCTCCCATGTAATGCGAAGGCGGTGGATGGACATGGCTTCTTTCGGTGGCAGCTGTTTACTAAGGTTGTCAAATACTTCATTAGGCAGCAGGTATTCGATGCCATTTGTCAGGTAGAAGAAAAAGCGGGCTCGTTCATAAAACCAAGTTCGATAACCGAGGTCGGTTTTCCAAGGGGAACTCATCCCTTTCAAAATAGGTGTGGCAGCCAGTTTTTTTGATCTGAATCTTTTTGAAACGGTCTGGACGGCAATGGGGTCATCGATAGCGGTGCACAGTCCGAAGGCATTGTCCGGTTGCTGCGCGTATTGAATAATAAATTTATTATTCAAGATAATCAGATTATTTAAAAATATGTTTTCGTATTCGTATAAGGTGAAATTGAAGCCGAGGTATTGATTTAAGATATCGTAAAGGGCTTTTGTATAATGCCAATCTTCGGACAACTTCTTTTGATTTACACCGAGGGTTATCTTTAACGGAATCCCCTGATCGGAGGCCTCTTGTAAGCACGGCCAAAAACCGGCATCATAGAGCGCGCAAAAATCACCGAGAATCAACAGTTCGGTACTGGGATTCTGACTTAACAACTGTTTTTTGAAACGTTCAGCGAATAGGTCTTTTATGTCTTTCGGATCGGTAAGAATTGCCGAATGAGGCGTTGTCGTTACGGCCGCCGCGCGGTGGCTATGAAGCGTATCGCGGTAGGCTGTGGAAAGATATTGAGCAATCGCAAACGGAATGTCGCTCTGAGACGTTGGGATTAGAAAATAGGCATAAAATTCATCCGTCATTTTTTTGGAAATAATTAAATCTGAAAAGTACTTTCCCATTTCAGTATTAATACGCTCAATGGTACGAGAGGAAGGCAACTTCGTTCCGCTTTTCCACTTGCTGATATAAGAAATATCATATCCCATGTACTGAGCTAATTCAGTTGAACTGGCTTCCGTAAAGGAAATCAACTTTTTTAACGCTGATGAGTAGCTTGACGCATTTGATTTTTTCATGGTGCCTACCTCGGAGTATTTTTAAAAATCCATATAGACCTAACTTGCTAATAAAAGTATTTGATTAATGTGTGAAACATTATCATATAGGATAGTTCTTATTATATAAGGTTGTCTAACAAATGTCCATTTTTACGGTATAAGAAATCGATGTTGAGTCAATAATGGGTCAATAATTGGTCAATATCGTCCTATTTTTTCAAATGATACCGCATGAGATAATTTATTTAAAGATGAAGTGTCTTTAGTTATGCTAGTTCGTAAAAGTACAAACTTGAGGCTGCTCATCACTTTATTGAAAGGAGGTGAAAAAAATGAAAAACATTGTATTGCCATTAAAACAACATGTTGGCGCTCCTTGTAAGGCCATTGTTTCTGAAGGGGAATCTGTAAAACGCGGTCAGCTGATTGCCGTTCCCGGCGGATTGGGAGCAAACATCCATGCCAGTTATTCCGGCACTATCACGAAGGTGACGGATACGGATATACATATGGCTGCAGATGATGTTCAGGATTTCACGACATATGTGCCTATTCCTGAATTTCAGACGAATTTAGAAGCCATTGAGTCTGCCGGGGTTGTTGGTGCAGGCGGTGCCGGTTTTCCGACAGCCGTTAAGTTAAAAACTGAGATTCCGAACGGTGTATTTATTGCCAATGCAGCAGAATGTGAACCCTTGTTGGCTCATAATATCCATCAGGTCGAACTGCATGCGGCACAATTGGTCCGCGGGATTAAGTACTGCATGGAAATCACAAAGGCTCCGAAGGCTTATATTGCCATCAAACCCAAGCATCGGAAGGCAGTTTTGGCCTTAATCAAGGAAACGAAAGATGAACCGAATATCGATGTCTTCCGGCTGCCGGATATGTATCCTGCCGGGGATGAACGCGTTATTGTTCGGGAAATCATGGGTATTGTCCTGGAACCGGGACAACTGCCAGGAGCTGTCGGAGCTTGCATTGATAATGTGGAAACGATTAAGCATATCGCGGAAGCTATCGAAGACAGAAAACCTGCAATCGATAAAGATTTGACCGTATCGGGGCGGGTTGTACAGAAAGAAAGCGTCTTTGTCGATGTCCCTATCGGAACGACGGCTCAGGAGCTGATCACGAAAGCTGGCGGGTATATAAAACCCTATGGTGAAATCGTCGTTGGGGGTCCTCAGACCGGCCGTGCCGGCAGTGAAGATTCTCCGGTAACAAAAACCAGCGGGGCTTTCTTAATCGCCATGCCGTTCCCACAAGAATCTCGTAAGGCAGGCATCTTGATTTGTGAGTGCGGCGGCTCCGAAGAGCGCCTGACGCACATTGCCGAAAGTATGGGCGCAACGGTAGTCGCTAAGAAACAATGCAAGCGAATGGTTGAGGTAAATGGTCGATACAGATGTGACTTGCCAGGCGAATGCCCGGGGCAGGCAGAAACGGTAATCGCTTTGAAAAAAGCTGGAGCAGACGTTTTAATTGTTGGAACATGCTCTAATTGAACGAACACCGTTATGGGTGTAGCTCCTAGGTTAGGAGTGCCAGTTTATCATCATACTGATCATGTACTGCGGGCTGACGGTCACAAGCTGTATCGAAAGCTTCCTCAATGATGTTTAAACATTAAACAGTTTAAAAGGAGGATGACTTTATGTCTATTACAGCCGAAATGGCAAAAGACCACGCAAAAGACCCTGCAGTATTATGCTGCCGTGCCGAAGCAGGCACTGTATTAGAAGCCGCTAATTTAGAGGATCCGGCAATTTTTGCGGATTTAGAAGATTCCGGCTTATTGACCATTCCCGATAATGTTCTGAAAATTGAACAGGTTATTGGGGCTACTTTAAAACAGACCGCCGATTCTTTAGTTCCTTTGACGGCAGATATGGTTGATGGCATTAAGGCTGCTGTCGAAGCACCTGCAGAAAGCGAACCGGTCAAGGATGTAATTGAAGAAGCAGCGTCTGTTCCAATGACAGAACCTTTGCCCGTTTCTCAAGCTGTTACTACAGCAGGAACCGTTAAAATTCACATCAGTGAAGGAAAGGGAATTGACTTAGAATTTCCTATCGGTGGCGTATCCGCAGGAGTTGTGACTCCGACGGTAACGAATACGACATCGGTCAAATCAGCTGAATCCATCGCTGCGGCAGCACCTGCCGATTCAAGTGCTGATATTCCCGAAGTCGTGGAAGAAGCTGTAAAGGTTCGTGAAGTTCGTCATGACCATGTTAAAATAGAAAAAGTTGTTTTTGGTGATGAAACAAAGATTGAAGGCACAACTTTGACAATCCGCAAAGACGGAATTTGCGAAGAAGCAGTTGAGTCTCAAGAACTAGTTGAAAACATCGAATTAGATATTATTACGCCGGACCGCTATGGTGAGTACAGCAATACTATTATGGACGTACAACCGATTGCTACCAAGGTAGAAGGCGAAGTCGGAGAAGGTATAACCCGCGTCCTCGACGGAGTCGTTTTCATGGTTACCGGTACGGATCATGATGGTGTACAGATCGGCGAGTTTGGCTCCAGTGAAGGCGAAATGGACCGCAATATCATGTGGGGACGCCCCGGCTCCCCGGATAAGGGCGAAATCTTCATTCGGACGAATGTCACGATTCGTGCGCATGCGAATATGGAACGCCCCGGCCCCTTAGCAGCTCATCGGGCTTCTGATTATATTTGCCAGGAAATTCGGGAAGCTCTCAAAAAAGCGGATGAATCACTGGTAACTGAAAAAGAAACGCTGACCCAATATCGTAGACCGGGCAAGCCTAAAGTCGTCATCGTTAAGGAAATTATGGGACAAGGGGCTATGCATGACAACCTGCTGCTGCCGGTAGAACCGGTTGGTACGCTGGGGGCTAAGCCAAATGTCGACCTCGGGAATGTTCCGGTTATGGTAAATCCCTTAGAAGTCCTTGACGGATGCATCCATGCTTTGACTTGCATTGGACCGGCCTCTAAGGAAATGTCTCGTCATTATTGGCGTGAACCCTTGGTTTTAGAAGCCCTCCACGATGAAGAAATCGACTTAGTCGGCGTTATGCTGGTCGGATCACCACAAGCTAACTCGGATAAATTCTATGTATCCGGACGTGTTGGTCAAACGGTAGAATGCTTGGGCGTCGATGGTGCCATTGTTACGACAGAAGGCTTTGGCAATAACCATGTTGACTTTACATCCCATATTGAAAAGATCGGACAGCGGGGTGTGAAAGTTGTCGGTGCTTCTTATTGCGCTAAGCAGGGCGCGTTAGTTGTTGGCAACAAGTACATGGGAGCTATGTGCGACAATAATAAATCCATGCAAGGCATTGAAAACGAAATTCTTGGCAATAATACACTGTGCCGGGAAGATGCCATTCGCCAGCTGGCTATGTTGAAGACGCTTATTGGCGGCGGTACCATAAAACCGGCTGAACGGCAATGGAATGTCAATGTGAAGTTGAATAACATCGACATCATTGAAAAGAAGACCGGTCAAAAGATTGAATTGGTCGACAATGAACAGGTATTGCCGAAGAGTAAGAAGCGTTTGGAAAAATATGAGCCTGAAGATTAATCGGGCTGTTGCTGGAGATGGATAAAATGGCTGAACATGAATTGAAGTACATGTCAAGCGAACGCATGTATGAAGGTATTATTATTGAAGTACATGGCGGCAGCGTTGTCATTGACTTAAAAGGACGTCTGGGGCAGCTTCGGATTCCTAAGAGGATGATCATTTCCGACTATGACTTAGAAGTAGGACAAGAAGTTGGATTTTTGATGTCCTATCCGGAAGTGTTTGAGCAAGAGCCGAACGATAAATACGTGCGAGCAATCCGCAACCAGCAGCGTCTTATGAGAGAACGAAAAAAAGATATCTAATTCTGATTAAAGGAGGAAACGCCTTATGCGTGTAACTGTATTTGAAGGCTTACAGTCAGAAATCTATGTGCCGATTACACCTAAATCTATTTTTACACCCGTGACGAAGCCCTTGAGTGAAATGCGAATTGCCTTGGCTTCTGCCTGCGGTGCTCATGTTAAAACCGATCCTCGATTTAACTTAGCCGGGGATACATCTTTCCGGGAAATTCCCCGGCTAAGTTTAACCGATCCTCATGATTTCCCACGGGGGATATGACAATACGGACGCTAACCGGGATATTAACTGCATGTTCCCCCTCGACAGACTCCATGAGTTGGTCGAAGAAGGCTTTATTAAAGAAACGGCTCCCTTCCACTACGGCTTTATGGGCGGCGGCGGTGACCAGGAAGTATTCCACGATAAAACGGGTCCTGAAATTGCCCAAAGATTGAAAGACGAAAACGTCGATGGCGTTATCTTAACCGCTGGGTGAGGCACGTGCCATAGAACTGCCGTGATCGTGCAGCGAGCCATTGAAGAAATTGGAATTCCTACCATTATTATTGCCGCATTACCACCTGTCGTACGTCAAAATGGTACGCCGCGTGCCGTATCGCCTCGTGTTCCTATGGGCGCAAATGCTGGGGAACCGCATAATATACCGATGCAGTTAGGCATTGTACGAGATACGCTTCAGGCCCTGGAAGACATTCAGACGCCTGGGAAAATCGTGCCCTTGCCGTATGAATATATTGCACATATTTAATAGGCATGATTGATTGAAAAGCAGGTGGGATAATGCGAGGCGAATCGTTACGTATACGAGTGTTTCACATGCAGGATGTTACTGTGGGAGCTCGTTTTGAGCTGAAACCGGATCGTTTACAAGTTCCAACAACATTCTCTTACGATTGCCCCGACATTGAACAACTGACCATTCATGTCTTGCCACCGCATTGTCGGGATCTCGAAACGAATACGATTATGGATTTTATTCCTATATCGACAAAGGTTTTGGGCACTCCCGGTACAGGCATTACGCATACCCTGACCGGGGTATGCGTGGCCCTGTGCGGGGCTATACGTGATGGGGAACAGATGCATGAATTCGGGTCGACAGAAGGCCTATTAAATGATCATGTCAAATGGGGGCGTCCGGGGACACCTAAAGAGGACGATTACTTAATCGTAATCGATATGTTGGCGAAAAAAGATTGTATTTTAACCCGGAAGCTTTGTTTAGAAATGTTTGCGCTTGCCGATGATTACATACAGCACATCCGTGTCTTGATGAAAGAAATGGATGGGCGCAGCGCTGTCGAGACGCATGTGTATGAAGAAAAACCTCATCCGGGAAAACCCCGAGTTGCACTCGTTCGACAAGTCGCCGGACAGGGTGCTATGTATGATACGATGGTTTTTCCTGTTGAACCGAGCGGGTTTACGGGAGGCGTTTCTATTATTGACATGAATAATATGCCTGTTTTTCTAACGGCCAACGAGATTCGCGACGGTATGCTGCGAGCTATGGTCTAGGGAAGGAGGCGTAATCATGGGAATTGGTCCTTCGACGAAAGAGACGACGAAACATTATTTTGAAGATCCCTTGGTAAACGTATTTGCAGAGGACCCGGATATTCATTTTGTGGGCGTTATCGTAGTGGGTACGCCGCAGGATAACCGGATGAAACATCTTGTCGGACAGCGTGTAGCTGCATGGCTGTCTGGGATGCAGTGCGATGGCGCTGTTGTTTCTGCAGACGGATGGGGGAATTCAGATGTTGATTTTGTTAATACACTGGAACAAATAGGACGACGGGGGATAAGCGTTGTCGGTCTCAAATTTATTGGCAAGCAGGCAAACTTTGTAGTCCAAAATGAATATACGAAGCGTGTGTTGGACATCAATAAGTCTGTTGACGGCAGAGAAACTGAGATTATCGGTGAAAATGCCGTTGCGCATGTCGATGCTATTAAAGCCCTAGCTGCAATCAAGTTGGTTATACGAAAACATGCCACGTCCGAATAACGGGAGGTAACCTTATGATTGTACACATTTTGCTTGGCTTATTAGCTGTCTTATTGATTTATTTCTTATATTTCTATATTCGTGATTTATACGCACACCGCCATGATCTGGGACATGGAAGCTGGATCGTAAATAGTATCATCGGTTTTGTTGTAGATTTTTTTGATGTTTTCGGGATTGGGAGCTTTGCAACGTCTACGATGCTGTTGAATGCGACCAAACAGTTGGAACATGACCGATTACTGCCGGGAACGTTGAATGTTGCTTTTACGGTTCCTGTCATGATGGAAGCGTATATCTTTATTAAAAATGTTGAAGTTGAACCGCTTACACTGTTCTCGCTTATCTTTGCAGCCATTGCAGGTGCTGCTATTGGCGGCCGGTTGGTTCCGAAACTTCCGGAACGAAAAGTTCAACTTTATTTAGGTATTGCCCTTTTGTTTACGGCTATCCTTATGATTGGCAAACAAGTTGGGTTCGTCGATTTCTTGGGAAGCGGTAATACGGCTGTCGGCTTAGATGGTGCGAAATTAATTATTGCCATTGTTTTGAACTTTGTTTTCGGTGCTTTGATGACATTGGGGTGCGGTTTATATGCTCCCTGCATGGTAATGGTTTTTATGTTAGGCATGAATCCGATTGTCGCTTTCCCCGTCATGATGGGATCTGCGGCGGCATTAATGCCTGTTGCCGGTAAAGAATTTATTGCAGCAGGAAGCTATGCAAGAAAAATCAGCTTGTGCTTTACCCTGACGGGGATAGTAGCTGTTCTTATTGCGACCAACATCATTGTCAATATGGATTTGAAACTGCTGACATGGATCATCATTGCTGTTGTTATCTATACCAGTTTCACATATGTCCGCAAAGGCTTAAAGAAGGCCGTAGCCGAATAATTTATAAAGGGGATATCTCGCTTAGAGGGGACATCCCCTTTTTTATGCATAACGTCGGGGAAGGATGATGTGGGATGGCATATTTAGTAATTGCAACGGCGGGACACGTCGACCATGGAAAGACGACACTGATCAAGGCCTTGACGGGGATTGAAACCGACACGACGGCCGAAGAGAAGAAAAGAGGCCTGTCTATCAATCTGGGCTTTGCTTACTTGGATTTACCGAATGGACAACGGGTCGGAATCGTCGATGTCCCCGGACATGAACGATTTATAAAGAACATGGTGGCCGGCTTGCCGGGCATTAATCTGGTCCTGCTCGTTATTGATGCCGGTGAAGGCGTAATGCCTCAGACGAGGGAACACATAGACATTCTTACCGTTTTAGGCGTTCGTGATTTTATTATTGTATTGACGAAGGTAGATACCGTTGATGCAGAACTTCGGGATTTGGTCCGAGAAGATATTCGAGAACAGCTGTCTGATACCGTATTGAAGGATGCCGATATGGTAGAGACCGATGCTGTCAGTGGGAAAGGCATTGAAACTTTAAAGGCAAAGATTCAAGAATGGGCAGAACGAAATCCGGCTATGGAAGAAAAAGGGGAAGCTCGCATGAATGTTGACCGAGCCTTTAGTGTCAAGGGGTTCGGGACGGTTGTAACCGGTACCCTGTTAGATGGTACGGTAGGGATTGGTGACGAGTTATATGTATATCCGGAACTTAAAAAGACGAAGGTACGGAACATACAAATCCATGAACAGAATGTGAAGCATGCCGGCTCTCGGCATCGTACTGCCATTAATTTAGCCAATATTGGACTTGAAGATATTCGACGCGGCGACGTCATTTCGTCATCACCGTCTTTAAAAGAATCGTGGATGCTTGACGTCAAAGTTCAATGTTTGAAAACCTCTCCGGTTGCGATGGGCTTATGGGACCGTGTTCGTGTGCTGATCGGTACACGGGAAGTCATGGGACGAATCGTTCCTATCGGAGAAGATTGTATTCAGCCGGGCCATGAAGGCTTTTTGCAGCTGCGAATGGAAGAGTCTGTTTTTGTGAAAAATGGAGATCGATTTGTCCTGCGCTCTTATTCCCCGATGATGACAATTGGTGGTGGTGAAGTTCTTGATGCGGCTCCGCATAAGCATCGGAGGTTTCACCAAGATGTACTGGATAGTCTTAAAACTAAAGAGGAGGGAAATCTTGATGCGATTATTAGCGATTTCCTGATCAATACTAAAAATATCGTAGCCACGAAGGATGACTTGGCTGCATATGTTCATATATCGAAAGCAGAAGTAGCAGACACTGTTAACCGTATGGTCACAGAGGGGATCCTCATTCCTATGAAAGAGGGATATATACATAAAGATACCTATAAATCTTTGAGAGGGAAGGTTGTACAAACGCTGCTCAATTATCATCATAAATACCCGCTGCGGGCGGGAATGCCTTTGGAAGAGTTCCGGTCTCGGTTTTCCAAGCAGATTCCGGATAAGGAAATTTCTGCGTTGATTCCGCTGTTGACGGCAGATCAATCTTGTCGATTGGACGGAAAGTATATAGCCGCCTCTTCCTTTAAGATTCAATTGACGGAGGCGCAAAAGAAGCAGCTGAAACAATTGCAGAAAATGGTTGATGACGCTGGATTTAATCCGGTGAAAATTGATGATGGAATACTACCGGGAACAGATATTGCGGAACTGGCCCGATTGAAACAAGGGGAAGATTTCATATTCTTGACACCTGAATATATCATTGCAAAAAAAAGGTACGAAGCGGCCATTGATATTATCTATGACTACCTTAATGAACATGGGAAAATGACGTTGGGTGATTTTCGGGACGCTACGCATTCCAGCCGAAAAGCATCGATGTTAATCCTCGAGTTTATCGATGCTCGGCATATTACTGCGAGAGAGGAAAACTATCGTATTTTTGGACCGGCGGCGGATAAGGGGCGAATTGTATCACCTAATAGACCGTAACGCCAAGTGTATAAATTGAATAGGTAAAGCTCAAAAAGGGACTCTGATTTTTGGAGTCCCCTTTTGATTTTGAAACTATTTTTTCTGCGATGACTATGCTCTCATAAATAAATCGCAATTGAAATTTTAATTTATGCAAATACAGAGGGAGTGATTAATGGTATAATTACTATTGTTGCTTTATCACTTGCGATGTCGTCATGGATAATCCGGTGAAAATAGAATGGAGGGAGAGGTCTTCGATTTTTCCGGATTCAAGATGGGTCATATGGATGAAAAAAAGTATAGCCGCTGATGAATTAAAGTCTTTTGCAATTATAACCTTTATTTTATACGATAAGTATATAAGATGGTTAAAAGGTGGTGAGTCTATGAAAACCATTGATCTGTTTTCACAAGGCTTAAACGATTTTTCTTCTTTACAGAAAGAGGATTTATCGAATGTATTTATTTTGCACGGCATTGTTCATTGGTTTATGGATGAGTTTGATCTGGGACAGCAGGTGTTTCGCGATTATCTTTCGGAAAGTAATCCCTCACTTGCCATTTCGTTGACCCCGAAGGAATTGATTTTGGATGCTTACGAACGGCATCTCTTTGTCGATGAATCGGTTTGGCTGTCCATGTTGAAAGATCGGTACCGTCCGGACTGTACGGAACCTGTAGAAGAGAAGGTGCAGCGGATTACCCGCTATTATGTACCTGCTTTCGAGTCGATGATAGAAGCCCTTGAAAACTGATTATAAGGCTGTCATCTCGGTGACAGCCTTCCTTATATGGGGAGGATGAACTATTTTCATGGAGCTGATGATTGTATTTGCGTCGACGGTTATACCGATGCCGGCTTTTCGGATGGGGAATTGTCAAAAAATGATTTGATGACATATTTTATATAGAAGGAGGCATGCTTATGAATATCAATCACTTTTCCTATTTTATCGAGACCGTGCGGGAAAACAGTATTACCCGAGCTGCGGAATCTCTCTTTATCAGCCAATCGACAATCAGTAAGGCCATAAAAAATCTGGAACAGACGTATAATACGGAACTCATCGATCGAAAGGCTCGTAAGTTTAAATTGACATCTGCCGGCGAAATTTTTTACAACAGTGCCGTCAAAATCGTATCGAATTATCAGGCTGAAACGGAAGTGCTGGCGACTCTTTTGCACAGTCAGCGGGGAAAGTTGATTCTCGGGATACCGCCTGTTACGGTAACGGTCATTCATTCGCTTTTACATCAATATCAGCAGATGTATCCCGAAATCACCCTGCAAATTACGGAAATCGGAGCCCAAACCGTTTTTTCACTGATACAGGCCGGTGCCGTCGATATCGGCATTATCATTGAGCCTTTTGACCATCCGGAGGTCAATAAAATCCCCATTATGGAGTCGGAAGCGGTTTGTGTCGTCTCAACGAGTCACCGCCTGGCTAATTATGATACCGTTTCTTTTTCCCAGTTAAAGGACCAGCCGTTTTTTTCGCTCGACAAATCTTTCATGCTTCACGACCGCATGGTGGAATCTTGCAAGGAAGCCGGATTCACGCCTAAGATTCAAATGGAGAGCGCACAATGGGACTTATTGGTAGAAGCCGTTTCTCATGGCGAGGGAGTCACCATCTTACCGAAGCCGATCATTCAAAAATTCTGCAGTAAGCGAGTAAAATCCCTGCGTCTCAGTAATCCGTCCCTTCCTTGGATTCCGTTAGCGGCGTACCATCAGGAGAAATTTCTGAGTACACCCATGAAACTCTTTTTGGATTTAGTTCAAAAATCGAAGCTGCACATCTGATTTTTTAAGCACTTGACTCTTCGGAGTCAGGTGCTTTTTTACGTGAAATTTATTCATTACAGGGATGAAATCGATGTATTTTACAAAAGCATAGCGGCGATGATACGATGTAGGCAACAAAAGCATACGAGAAATGAATCTCAATTATTTACACGTGTGATAAACCAATGTAATGCTTTGAACCCCATGAAGGTTCGTCCCTTCCGGTCCGTGTTCCCATCCTTTTATTTGGATATGTGAAATAAGGAACATTTATCTCGGGCCAAGCTTAACAACAAAATGATTTAAAAATTCGATAAGGAGTGATACGTATGGATTTTGGTGTAATCATTATTATTCTTAGTTTGCTGGGATTGATTGCCTTTGCGTACCGCGGTTTTTCCGTTATCATGATGGCTCCCATTATGGCTCTCTTGGCTGCCTCATTATCGGGGCTGGCCATTATGCCTTCCTATACGGAGTTGTTTATGGGCAAGGCCGTCACTTATATTAAGTCCTTTTTCCCGATTTTCCTATTAGGCGCTATCTTTGGTAAGGTCATGGAAGACACGGGCCTGGCTAAAAGCATTGCCAAGGCGATCATTACCGGCCTTGGGAAAGAACCGCATAAAGCCGTCATGTCGATCGTCATTGCAGCATCTCTCTTAACCTATGGCGGTGTCAGCTTGTTCGTCGTCGTGTTTGCCGTTTATCCTTTCGCGGCTGCTCTTTTCAAGGAAGCGAATTATCCGAAACGCTTACTTCCGGGTATCATCGCTTTAGGTGCCTTCACGGCGACGATGGACTGCCTGCCCGGGACGCCGCAGATTCAAAATATCATCCCGACGGCTTATTTCGGAACGACTCTGTATGCCGCTCCCGTCGCCGGCATCATCGGTGCCGGCATCATTTATGGAGGCGGTCTGGTCTATCTGACTCGCTGCTTGAAACAGGCTATCGCCAATGGGGAGGGCTACGGGAATCATACCGTCAATGAACCGGAAGACAATCCGGATGCCGTCTTGGTTTCTTGGAAATTAGCCTGTATTCCCTTGCTGGCGGTCTTGGTCATTAACTTCCTCATTACGGAAATCGTCATTTGGCATCCGGCCATTCTCGAACCCTTCCAGTCCATGAAGGGCGTGCCCCTCGTCGTGGCTCAGGTTAAAAATGTTGCCAGCATCTGGTCCTTGATTATCGCCTTGGTCGTCGGGATTTTCTTAGCCCTTATCATCGGTAAAGGGGAGATTAAATCAATCGACCGCCTGACCAAGATTCTCAATGCCGGTGCCATCGGTTCTCTCTTGGCCATCATGAATACGGCATCAGAAGTCGGCTATGGCAATGTTATTTCGCAGCTTCCGGGCTTTTCCCACGTAGCCCACGCTTTGATCAACATCCATATTGGCGGTACGCCGTTGGTATCGGAAGCAATCAGCGTCACGACCTTGGCCGGTATTACCGGATCTGCCTCGGGCGGTATGGCCATTGCCCTTGAATTGATGTCCCAAGACTGGCTGGCATGGGCCTCGTCTATCGGCATGGGCCCTGAAATCCTCCACCGCGTAGCCTCCATGGCGTCGGGTGGTCTCGATACCTTGCCTCATAACGGCGCCGTCATTACCTTGCTCGCCGTTTGCGGATTAACGCATCGTAGTTCTTATAAAAATATTTTTGCAATTACCCTCTTGAAGACCTTTGCCGTTTTTGTAGTCATCCTTATTTACTCGGTTACAGGGCTTCACTAACGGATAGATTAGTTACGATAAAGGAGATGTTGATATGGCACAATTTATAACAGCTGCTGAGGCTGTGCAAAAGATTGAAAATGGAGCTACCCTGGCTACCAGCGGTTTTGTCGGCGGGATTATCCCCGAAGCCGTATTGAAGGCCATCCAGGCTTCTTATCTGAAAACGGGCACGCCCCGAGATTTAAACGTCGTCTTTGCCGCCGGTCAAGGGGACGGCGGTGAACGAGGCCTTAATCATCTCGGCGAAGAAGGGCTGCTGAGCTGCATTGTCGGCGGTCACTTTAACTTGACGCCGCGCATCGGTAAGCTGGTTATGGACAATAAAGTAGCTGCCTATAACTTCCCGCAGGGCACGATTTCCCAGTGGTTTCGGGATATTGCCGGCCAGCGGCCGGGGACGATTACCAAGGTCGGCCTGCGCACCTTCGTCGATCCCCGCTTAGAAGGCGGAAAATTAAATGCTCAGACGACGGAAGACTTAGTGGAAGTCGTCAATATGAAGGGAGAAGAATGGCTTTGGTATAAGCCCCTGTCCCTTAACGTGGGCATCATCCGGGGCACGACAGCGGACCAGGACGGCAATATTTCCATGGAAGAAGAAATCGGGACCGGCGAAGCCCTGTCCATTGCGGCAGCCGTCCATGCCTGCGGCGGAATCGTCATTGCCCAGGTCAAAAAAGTGGCCGCCCGCGGTACCCTCGATCCGAAAGATATTAAGATTCCCGGCGTCCTTGTCGATTATATCGTTCAAAGCGATACAGCCGATCATCTCATGACTTGGGACCATGAATTCAATCCGGCCTTTAACGGCGATTTGAAAGTTCCCGTCGATTCACTGCCGGCCATGGAGCTGACTAACCGCAAGATCATCGCCCGCCGCTGTGCCATGGAATTGATTCCCGATGCCGTCGTAAACCTCGGTATCGGTATGCCCGAAGGCGTTTCCTCTATTGCCGCAGAAGAAGGCGTTGAAGGCATGGTCTTGACGACGGAAGCCGGTACGATTGGCGGTGTTCCTGCCGGCGGCGGAAGCTTCGGGGCCGCGACCAATGCCCATGCCATCATCGATCAGCCCTATCAGTTTGACTTTTACGATGGCGGCGGCGTCGACCTGGCTATTTTGGGCCTTGCTGAAGCCGATGAGCACGGGAATATCAATGTCAGCAAGTTTAAAGGCCGTGTCGCCGGCTGCGGCGGTTTCATCAACATTACGCAGAACTCTAAAAAGGTCATTTATTGCGGCACCTTTACGGCCGGCGGCCTGAAAGAGTCGGTCCGGGACGGAAAATTGATCATCGATCAGGAGGGACATAACCACAAGTTCCTGAAACAGGTCGAACAAATCACCTTCAGCGGCGATTATGCCAATTCTGTCGGACAGCCCGTGCTGTACGTTACGGAGCGAGCCGTCTTTAAATTGACGCCGGAAGGCATGGAACTGATCGAAATTGCACCGGGCATCGATTTAGAAAAAGATGTATTGGCTCACATGGAATTTAAGCCGATCATGAAGGATGTCAAATTGATGGACAGCCGTATTTTTGAAGATAAGCCCATGGGCTTAGAAGTATAGATATTCTTTTAAGGAGGTGATATGATGGCAAGAAATATTGCGTACGATGACATCCATGTAGGCGACCGTGCCTCAGTGTCGAAGACGATTTCTGAACACGACGTCTATGCTTTTGCCGGGGTTACGGGCGATTTCAACCCGGTCCATGTCAATGCGGAATTCGCGAAGAACTCGCTCTTTAAACAACGCATTGCCCACGGCATGATCTCCGCCGGTCTCATTTCGGCTGTGCTGGGAACCGAACTGCCCGGTATCGATACGATTTACATGAACCAGGAGCTCAGCTTTTTAGCGCCTGTATTGTATGGAGATACCTTGACGGCAACGGTTGAATGCATTGAAAAAGACGACGCCAAACATCGGATTGTATTCCGGACTACCGTTACCAACCAGCACGACAAGCTGGTAACTGACGGAAAAGCACGAGTTATGAAAAAATAAGTTTTGTCGGTCGGTTTCACACGCCGGCCTTCCTTTAAAAAGCTCATAGATAAAACCTGCTCATAGAAATAAAAGCCTTCGAATCTTGGAGAAACCGCCCTTTTACCAAGATTTGGAGGCTTCTATTTCTATAAAGGGGGGCGGCAGCCTTCGGTGCAGATGATTATGCTGTCTTTGTGTAGTGCAGCTATGCTTTAGGCAGTGTTCACTCATCTTTATATTGAGATTTACAGGCCGGTCCTTTATTATATATACTATAAGGCCGGTAAGATGGTTGCTTACCCGGTTTTGTGCGGTCTTGGCCCATTCACCGGCATATCACAGCGAACGGGAGATACGATATGAAACAAGTAAACGAGATTAAACGGATTTGTAATTTAGGCTGCGGCACCATGGGTTTTGGCACGGCCATTGACTTTGCCCGTCATGGCTATGACGTAAACATGTTTGGCCGCAAGGATGCCAGTATTGAAAGGGCTATGGGAAATATTCGGGCGACGCTGGCCATCATGAAGGCCAACGGGTTATTGAATGACGAAGAGGAAGCTTCTCTGTTACAGCGCATTCACGGCGTTACGACGATTGAAGAAGCCGCCCGTGATGCCGATTTTGTCATTGAATCGGTTGCCGAAGATATGGCCGTTAAACAGCAGGTGTACCGGGAATTAGAAGGATACCTTCCGTCAGACGTCATTTTTGCGACCGATTCATCGGGCTTCTCGCCGACGGAAGTGTCATCCGTCTTGGCCCATCCGGAACGGTTTGTCGTCGCGCATTTTTGGAATCCGCCTCACCTGTTGCCCTTGGTAGAAGTCGTTCCCGGTGAAAAGACGAGCCGGGAAACGGTGGATATTACGTGGAAGCTCATGGAAAAAATCGGGAAAAAGCCGGCGGCTCTCTTAAAAGAAGCGCCGGGATTTGTCGGTAACCGCCTGCAGTTTGCCCTCCTTCGCGAAGCCCTTCATTGTGTGCAGGACGGGATTGCAACGGCAGAAACGGTTGATTTTATTTGTAAATACGGTATCGGACGGCGGCTCGGCGTTACGGGGCCTCTTGAAACGGCCGATCTTGGCGGTCTCGACGTCTTCTACAATATTTCTGCCTATCTGAATGCCGACTTAGCCGATGATAAGGACGGTTCGCCCGTCTTAAAGCAGTGCGTCGACGAGGGCAGACTCGGTGCGAAAACGGGGACCGGCCTCTATCCTTGGACGCCTGAAGAACTGGAGAACATCGAGAGACGGCGTGAAGAAGTCCTCATTGAGTGGCTGAAAAAAGATAAGACAGGTCAAAAATTTTGACCGTTGATATAGCGGTTCTTCCTTAAAAGAATAAGCCCTTTCCGTATCGGGAAGGGCTGTTTGTTGTCTTCTATCTTGTTCTTAGTGGATTGTCCGGAGGGATGTTTTTAAACAAGGGATTCGCAATCTCTTTATTATGGCGGGGAAGGGTGGGAATCGAACCCACCTGAGAAGCTGTTAACCCCTCACGCTGGTTTTGAAGACCAGAGGGAACACCAGAACCCGTCCTTTCCCATAATAGGTATATTATATCACGGATGGCATGGAGCCGATACGGTTGAAAAACGCTTTGCATTTTTGTACACTGTAGATAATAGCCATACTGCTTTTGAAAGGAGTCTGTTCGAATGATTGAATTACAGCTTAAACCGACGATTTACTCTTATGATACGTGTCGGGACTTTGCTTCCGATTTTCACCTGGGGGCAGGGGACCTGATCATTACCAATGAGTATATTTTTGAACCGAATTTTAAAGCCTTGAATCTTCCCTGCCACGTTCTTTTTCAGGAAAAATACGGCAGCGGCGAGCCGTCTGACGAGATGGCCGAAGCCATTTACCGAGATATACCGGCTGATGTGAAACGAATTATCGGCATCGGCGGCGGCACGGTCATGGACCTTTGTAAGTTATTCGTTTTGAAGAAGGTCAGCCCGATTCTCAACCTCTTTGACGGGAAGACGGCCATTGAAAAAGGAAGGGAACTGATCTTGGTTCCGACGACGTGCGGCACAGGCAGTGAAGTGACCAACGTTTCAGTCATGGCCCTCATCAGCCGCCACACGAAAAAGGGGATTGCCAATGACGCTCTTTATGCCGATAAGGCCGTCCTCATTTCCCAGTTATTGAAGACCCTGCCCTTTCCCGTCTTTGCGACGAGTTCTATCGATGCCCTCGTCCATGCTGTCGAATCGGCCTTGTCGCCTGATTCCAGCGCCAGTTTCCGCGTCTTCAGCTATCAGGCCATTGAACGAATCCTCAGTGGTTATTTACAGATCCGCGACCACGGTCCGGAAGCCCGCCTTCCCTTGATGAAAGATTTCCTTTTGGCCAGCACCTGGGCCGGCATCGCCTTCAGTGTTCCCGGTTGTGCTGCCGTTCACGCTATGAGTTATCCCTTGGGAGCGAACTACCACGTGCCCCATGGTGAATCGAATTACGCCATGTTTACCGGCGTCATGAAGCATTACATGACGATTAAATCGGATGGGGAAATTGCCCGGCTCAACGCCTTTATTGCGGCTATCTTAGGCTGCGATGCCGATAGCGTCTATGATGAGCTGGAAAAACTGCTTAACGTCATCCTACCGAAGAAAGCCCTTCATGAATATGGCGTTAAACAAGAAGAACTGGCTGAATTTGCCAAATCGGTTATGGAAAATCAGGGCCGGTTGATGGCTCATAATTTCATCCCTTTGTCCTATGACGATGTTTACGAGATCTATAAAAGTCTCTATTAAGGATATAAAAAATGTGATGCTCCTCAAGGAGCATCACATTTTTTTGTTTAGCAATTATCTTAGAAGTAGACTGCCTGTTCGCCGGCTTTTACGTTTCCGGTTTTCACAAGGGTAACGTCCGATACTTGGTCGGGATCGGTGAAGATGCACAGGCAGGCATCGGAAGGTGCATTGGCTTTGATGTATTCATCGTCGAATTCCATCAGTTTATCGCCTTTCTTTACTTCCTGGCCATTTTCGACGAAAACTTTGAAGCCCTGGCCGTTAAGGTTGACCGTGTCGATGCCGATGTGCAGCAGGTATTCGACGCCGTCGGCGGTGGTCATGCCGAGGGCATGTTTCGTATCGAAGACGAAGGTGACGGTACTGTCTTCCGGTGCATAGACTACACCATCTTCCGGATAGACGAAGAATCCGTCGCCGGTCATTTTTCCGGCAAAGGCTTCATCCGGAGCTTCCGTAATCGGATGGAGGGCTCCTGTGAATGGCGAGTTGAAGTAGCGTTTTTCAGCGTCTGATTTTTCTGGAGCTGTTTCTTTTTTCGGCTCTTCAACCGGTGCCGCTTCCGGGGCGGCTTCGATGGGGCCGTCCTGGGGATTGGTTGCCAGGTAATTTTCCAGATTGGATTTGATGACGGCAACCTGAGGCCCATAGACGACCTGAACGCCGGTACCTCTCTTGATGACGCCGACGGCGCCGGTTGCTTTCAGCGCTGCGTCGTTTACCAGAGCGGAATCAGCAACAGTGCAGCGCAGGCGGGTGGCGCAGGCATCGACAGAAGTGATGTTTTGGCTGCCGCCGAGGGCCTGAGTGATCGTTTGGCTGACGGCATCGCCGGAAGCCTTGTCAGCTGAGCTTTCTTTAGCTGCGGCATCGCGGGCCTTGACATCGGCTTTGGTGTAGAGCTTCGTTGCCGTATCATCGTCTTCACGGCCCGGTGTCTTTAAGTTAAAGCGCTTGATGAGGAAGGTGAAGATGAAGTAATACAGGAAGAAGTAGATGATGCCGACGGGGATGATGTACATCCAGCTCGTCTTGTCTTGGCCCTGCAGAATGCCGAAGATGAAGAGGTCGAGGAGACCGCCCGAGAAGGTGAGGCCCACGGCGATGTTCAGGATATGGGCAATCATGTAGGCTGCGCCGGCCAGGATGACCTGGACGTAGAACAGCATCGGTGCGACAAAGAGGAAGGAGAATTCAATCGGTTCGGTAATACCGGTGAACATGGACGTCAAGGCTGCGGATAAGAGCAAGCCGCCGGCGACCTTTTTCTTTTCCGGTTTTGCCGTGCGGTACATGGCAAGCGCAGCGCCGGGGAGACCGAAGATCATGAAGATGAATTCACCGGAGAAGTAGCGCGTTGCGTCGGCACTGAAATGAGCGACGTTCGGCGAAGCCAGCTGAGCAAAGAAGATGTTCTGGCCGCCCTGGATGAGCTTGCCGTCGATCATCATGGAGCCGCCGACGCCGGTCTGCCAGAAGGGCAGGTAGAAGACATGGTGCAGGCCGAACGGAATGAGGGCACGTTTGATGATACCGAAGATGAGGGTCCCGACATATCCCGTGCCGGTTACCAAACCGCCAAGGGCAAAGATGCCGTTCTGGACGACAGGCCAGATGAAGTACATGGCAATGCCGACGAACATGTAGACGACGGTCGAGATGATCGGAACGAAACGGGAGCCGCCGAAGAACGATAAGGCATCGGGCAGGACGATCTTATGAAAGCGGTTGTGCAGGTAGGCGACGCCGATACCGACGATGATGCCGCCGAAAACGCCTTCTTGAAGGGACATGATACCGTTGATGTTGGCAATGGTACCTTCGAGGACGTCAGGGGAAACGGTATTGTCGGCGAGTACCTTGCCCGTCAATTTTAAGACGGAACTCGTCGACGCGTGCATGACGAAAAAGGCAATCATAGCCGACAAGGCTGCGACTTCCTTTTCTTGTTTGGCCATGCCGATGGCGACGCCGACGGCAAAGATGATCGGCAAGTTGCCGAAGATGATGTTGCCGGCATCACTCATGATGGTGAGCAGGGAATGAAGGATGGTCCCATTCCCGAGAATGTTTTCCAATCCATAGGTCTGGATGGTTGTGGCGTTTGTGAAAGACGCGCCGATACCGAGAAGCAGACCGGCGATAGGTAGTATGGCTACAGGCAGCATGAAGCTGCGACCGACAGCCTGTAAAATAGAAAAGACCTGGTCTCTCATGCAATAAAGCCTCCTTTAAAAATAAAAAATGAGAATGAATGTAATCCGTTATTATTGTAGCATAGCCAGCGGGAATGCGTACCATGAAAGCAGAGAATGACTGTATCGATATCGCATGGGCACTTGACAAAAACGTATAAAATTGGGATCAAAAACGTTCCCAATCGAAAAAAACGGCTAAGACATGAGAAAAGGGACCGCATACTGTGTCGGGTATGCAGCCCCTTTCCTAGAGGAGAATGAATATGAAGTTAAAACAACTTATGCCTTAGCGGCAAGTTCGCCCAATTCTTTGCACTCGGGAGCATTATCCGGTGTTTCGTTGACGATAGCCGTCCCGATGATGGTGGCGCCAGCGTCTTCCGTACGCTGTTTCCAATTATCCATCCATTCGCCGGAGCCCCAGCCGTAAGAGCCGAAGAGACCGACTTTCTTGCCTTTTAATTTGGGAGCGAGGTCTGCAAAGAATGGTTCGACAATGGAGTCTTCCAATTCTTCAGCACCCATGGCCGGGCAGCCGAGCAAAATAACGTCTTTACCGGCTACATCATCGACGGTGGTATCTTCGAAGCGAACCGATTCTACATCTGCACCGGCAGCTTTGACAGCTGCTTCAATTTCACTTGCCATTGCTTCCGTATTACCTGTTCCACTCCAATATGCGATTTCTACCATGATTAAATCCTCCTTATGCTACGATGAGCGATTCTAATGTTGTCCCAATTGCAAAGCGATTTAAATAATCCTGCCGGCAGCAGGTATAGCGCTGGAACGTGCGGGCTGCGGCGTGGACATCGCCGTAGACCTTCCATTCACCACAGAGTTTGGCGTGATTCCCTCGATTGGCAATGAATCCGCAGACATCTTCCAAGGGATAGCCAAGAAAAATGCCGGCTTCGTGAGGGAAACAACCGTCTTCTGCAAAACGCGATGCGAGACGGTCTAAAAACGCCGATATGTCCTGACAGTCTGCATAGCCGAATTGCTGTAAAAATGAAGAAATATCTCGCCGCTGTATGTACCTTAAAACTACATTTGGACGGTATACATACAGCAAGGTGCGCTTAGGACAGGCATACAAGATGCGAAAATATAATCCTTTACCATTATATTTATGATTGTAATTTTCAATTAAATCGTCATAAGTATGACCGTCCTCCAAGCGGGGAAGACAGAGAAGGGATGCCTGTTTAAGTCCCGCTAAAGTCGGAGAACAGTGATTAATTAGTACACAATCAAGATTCATATCGGTATACCCTCCTTTCGCTTTGTTGCCTTTAGTATAGTGTATTTGAAATCGATTGTCAATATAAATATGATAACCATTTTCGAATAAATAAACTTTTCTCAGAGGGTGAACCTCTTCACAATGCTTGCCGAATCTTTCACGAGACTTGCCAATATAGTATAATAAAAGAGTATTGAAGTAGAGGAGGGTGTGTTATGGAAGGCGCTAATGCTACGAATCACTGTTTCGGCTGCGGGCGTGATAACCCGATTGGTCTGAAACTGGATATGCAGATGGAAGACGGACGCTGTGTGGCTTATTTTACACCGAAGGCAGAGCATGAAAGCTATGGAGATCGGATGCATGGCGGACTGACCAGTACCTTGTTGGATGAAGTCATGGGCGACTATGTTTTTCGAACTGCGGGGAAGCCGGCTTATACGGCACGGCTTGAAATCCGCTTTCGCAGCCCCATCCGTATTGGCGAAACGATTAAAGTTGAAGGTTGGCCGGAAGTACACCGTCGTCGCTTATTTATCATGAAAGGGCGCATAACCCATGCCGACGGCACGCCAGCTGCCGAAGCTACGGCAGAATTAATGCTGGCGAAATAGGAGGTTTTAGAATGGATAGAACGGATATGACCCATCGTATGTATGACATTAAAGGCCCGCTTGTTGCTAAGAAATTTGAAGCCCGCGGCTTTGAGGCTGCATACTGTCCGACCGTAGAAGAGGCTTTGAAAAAGGCTGTTTCCTACATTCCGGAAACGGATGTCGTCTCTTGGGGCGGCTCGGCTTCGATTAATGAAATCGGCCTGCGTCCCTATGTCTTGGAACACAATCAGGTCATCGACCGCGACTCGGCCAAGACGCCGGAAGAACGGGTTGAATTGATGCGTAAGGCCTTGCTCTGCGATACCTTCATTATGGGGACCAACGCAGCCATTCAGGATGGTCAGCTCATCAACATCGACGGCAACGGTAACCGTGTGGCAGCTCTTTGCTACGGCCCGAAACAAGTCATCGTCATCGTCGGCATGAATAAAGTTGTTCCGACGGTTGAAATCGGTATTGAACGGGCCCATACGGTAGCGTCGCCGAAAAATATCGGCCGCTTCCAGAATATCGGGACGCCCTGTGCTAAAACGGGCATGTGTGCTCACTGTACGACACAGGAAAGCATTTGTGCTCAAGTCGTTCGGACGCGGGTCTGTAAGCCCCAGGGCCGGATTAAAGTTATCTTAGTTGGAGAAAATCTGGGCTTTTAAGCCTTAATTTACCTATCGAGGGGAGATTTATATGAGAACAGGAACGGGTGTCATTGAAGAGGTTTGTGCCGACGGATTGGTCAAGATCCAGACCAATCGCAGTAATCTGTACTCGCCGTGCAGTGACAGCATGTGCGCTGACAACGTCGTCATCGACGCCGTCAATCCCATTGGTGCCAAGAAAGGCCAGTTTGTACAGTTTAATATTCCCGATGCCGGCATGGGGGTCAAGGGCATCGTCTGTTTCGGTGTGCCGCTGCTGCTCATCATCGTCTTCGGCATCATCGGCTACATTTTAGGCGGTCAGGTGAAGGCGACGCCGGAAATGACGGCTTTTGCCGGCATGATCGTCGGCGGCGTCATGGGCTGCCTCATTCTGAAAGGCTACGAAAAGAAAATCAATAACAATCAAAACAAGGCGACGATTACGGGCATCATTGCCTGATTTCGCCGGGATTATCTATTGGACGGACAGATGCAAAAAAAGGCTGCACATCATAAGATGTGCAGCCTTTTACGTATGAAGTTATACGATATCGATTTGACAATTCTGCATAATCTTCAAAGCCATTTCATGGGCCTCCGGTGTAGAGCCGGCGCAGCAGGAGCTGTCGACGACGATTTCTTTTTCCGGATAATGGGCCTTCAATAAGATGGCATTGGAAACGACACAAATATCGGTACAAAGCCCCATGAGGACGAGTCGGTCATAATCTTTGACTTCATCGACCAAGGCCGGGCAGCCGAAAGACGGCTTTTCAAAAATCTCTGCCATGAGCGTGTAAGGCAGGAGCTGTTTGCAGATGCGCCAGCCCCGCGTATCCTTGAGGCAGTGGGAAATGGGGAGCTTTTGACCTTCCCGGGTTTCCAGATAATCACTGTCATGGGTATCCTGCGTAAAAATCAGATCCGTCTCTTGGTCGGTATCTTTTTTGCTGGCAACGATTTTTGCTTCGACATGGGGCACGATGGCTTGAGCCTCAGGCGTACCTAAGGAGCCGTCGATAAAATCATTTTGCATGTCGATGATGATATATGCTTGCGTCATACAGCCCTCCCCTATTCTTTAGGAACGAAGTTCTTTCAAGTATTCCGGGACGTCCGGGCAGGTCATGAGACCTGACATCAAGGCTACGCCGGTAACTTGGGAGTCCTGAAGCTGGGATACCGTCGTGGGGTTTACGCCGCCTAAGGCGTAGACGGGAATGTTTACGGCGCTGCAAATTGCCTTTACCGTATCGACTCCGATCGGTTTATCCGCCGGTTTGCAGTCTGTCGGGAAGACGTGGCTGGCCATGATATACGTGGCGCCAAGTTCTTCGGCTCGGACGGCTTCTTCTACGGTATGGACAGAAACGCCAAGGGTCGTCATATAATACAATAAGGAAGAGTGGCTTTCAAGGTATGACAAGGAGCATTGGAAACGAGGAATGTGAAGTCGAATGGCGACTTTACCAAAATGTTGAAGGATACACGTCTTTTGGTGAATGCTGCAGAGGCGAAGTGCCCGTTTGGCATAGTCCGTGTAGTCATCTTCAGAGAGCGTTTTTTCACGAAGGACGATGAAATCTACGTCGGATGCAGCAATTTGTTCGAGCTGGTCCCAGTAGTTTGTCGCCGCAAGTTCGTGGTTTGTAATGGCAGCTACTTTTAACACAATTATCACCTGAATATTAGAGTATTTTATACTACAAATATACAGTAATCTCATACTAACGTCAATGATTATACCAATAGAATATAATGGGGCCCTCCTATGAGTTAAACGCTTTAGAACATGCGGGTTTACGACAAAAGCAGGTCGGGGTGGATTAGGTCCTGACCTGCTTTTGTCATAGTTCTATATAGGTATTTAATAGTGGATATCAGATAAGTATTACAAATAAATATACTCGCTCGTGAGGGGCTGGAGGCCCATGTTCTTGATGTCAGCGTACATCTGGTAGAAGGAACGGCCGTCGGTGATTTCAAACTGTTCATCACCCATTTCCGACCCGTCTTGATGCAGGTGGCCGCCGATTCCGACGCAGACACTGGCCGATACCTTGGTGGCTGCAATCTTCATGATGGCATTGCGGAAGGAAGCACTTTCACGGCTCGATACGACGATGTTGGCGTAAGGCATGAATAAGCGGTAGGCGCAGATGATCTGCGTCAGTTTCCGTTCGTCTACGTCCTTCGGGTTGATCTTATCGTTGTTGATGATCGGGCAGAGACGCGGACAGGATAGGGAGATTTCAGCGTGAGGGTACTTGCGCTGCATGAGCCAGGCGTGCATGCCGGTTGCCAGGGCGTCTTTCTGGTAGTCGTCGAGGCCTAAGAGGGCTGCGAAGCCGACGCCGCGCATGCCGCCGAGAATAGCCCGTTCCTGAGAATAGAAGCGGTACGGGAAGATTCGTTTATGGCCGGCCAAGTGGAGCGTTTCGTATTTGTCGGAATTGTACGTTTCCTGGAATACGGTGACGTAGTCGGCGCCGCATTCGTGGAGATAGGTATAGTCCTTGGTGTTGGTCGGGTAGATTTCCATGTTGATGACACGGAAGTACTGGCGAGCGATTTTGACGGCGTTGCCGATGTACTTGATGTCGCTCATCTTCGGACTTTCACCGGTCAGCATGATGACTTCTTCAATGCCCGAGTCGGCGATATTCTTGCATTCTTGGTGAAGTTCCTCATCGTTCAGACGGGCCCGTTTTATTTTGTTGTGCGAGTTGAATCCGCAGTAGATGCAGTGATTGTCGCAGTAGTTGGCAAAATAAATCGGCGTCATGATGGAAATGTTGTTGCCGAAGTGGCGGCGCGTGACCAAATGGGCTTTTTGAGCCATTTCTTCGAGGAACGGGGCAGCTGCCGTCGATAAGAGGGCCATGAAGTCCCGCGGGTCTAAGCGTTCTTTCGATAAGGCCATGCGGACGTCTTTATCGGTAAAGTCTTCATTGTTAAATGAATCGTGAATGGCGACGACTTGGTCGAGCATGTCGGAATCGAGGATTTCCATGCCCGGCAGATAGGTCATATGGTCGATACGTTTTTCTTCTGTCATGATCGCATTCCTCCTCAGGCACCTAAGAAACCGGTAAGCGGATCTGAAGCCGATGCCGTTTCACGGATGCGGCCGAGGCCGGACAGATAGGCATTGCGGCCGGCACGAATGGCTTCGCCGAAGGCCTTTGCCATGAGAGGAAGGTCGCCGGCCGTTGCGATAGCCGTATTGGCCATGATAGCAGCGGCACCCATTTCCATGGCTTCACAGGCTTGGGACGGACGGCCGATGCCGGCGTCGACGATGATGGGCAGATCGACTTCGTCGATGAGAATCTGGATGAAGTCCTTTGTCGATAAGCCTTTATTGGTGCCGATCGGAGAGGCTAAGGGCATGATGGCAGCGGCACCGGCATCGACGAGGGCCCGGGCTGCGTAGAGGTCAGGATACATGTAGGGCAGGACGACGAAACCTTCTTTGGCGAGGATTTCCGTAGCCTTGATCGTTTCGTTATTGTCGGGGAGGAGGTATTTAGAGTCGCGCATGACTTCGATTTTGATGAAGTCGCCGCAGCCGATTTCCCGCGATAAACGAGCGATGCGGACGGCTTCTTCAGCCGTTCTGGCGCTGGACGTATTGGGCAGCAGGGTGACGTCTTTGGGGATGAAGTCTAAGATATTGTCTTTTTCACCGGCTTCGACGCGGCGCAGGGCCATGGTGACGATTTGTGCGGCGCCTTGTTCGACTGCCGCCTTGATGAGGTCGACAGAAAATTTGCCGGAGCCTAAGATGAAACGGGACGTGAATTCATGGCCGCCAAGGACCAGTGTATCTTTCTTTTCCATTGGGAGACACTCCTTTTATATTGTGTAGGTTTTCTGCTTAGTCATAAGGGTTAGCCCCCGCCGACAAAGTGGACGATTTCCATGGAATCGCCGTCTTTTAAGGTCACCGTGTCATAAGCTTTACGCGGTACGATCGTGCCGTTCAGTTCGATGGCGATGCGGTCCGTGCGATAAGCCTGATCGGTAAGATAAGACAGCAGGTTCTGGCCGTCTGCTGCGATGTCCTTGCCGTTGATGCGTATCATGCTGGCCCTCCTTTCTATGCATTAAAAAAAGGCCGCACGAAGACTTACACCCAAGGTGGTGTACCCCTTCGTGCGGCCTTTTGTTTCGGTCTCACTCTACCTTTGATTATAGACGATTGCCTGAAAAAGTCAATCGTTTTATGCCAATCAGTACCAAACGGTATTCCTGACCGATATGGTCAAAATAGAGCGGACTGGCGGCGTGACAGGGAACATAGTATAATAAAATTATAAACTCACGAGAGGTGATGACTGTCATGAATGAACGGATGGATTGGACGGATATTGCCCGTTATTTTTACTTGCCTGATGAGCGGCTGCAGGCGATTTCCCGTGATTTCTCGGCCGATATCGACAGGGCCTTGGCCGGTGAGGCCGGCGCTACGGTTTCGGCTGAAAAATCGTATGCATCCCTGCCGGAAGGGGATGAAAAGGGCGTATTTTTGGCACTGGACTTTGGCGGGACTAATGTTCGAGCCTCGCGGATTCGCCTCTTGGGACGACATTGCTATATCGTCGAAAAAAAGGTATCCCGACCGCTGAAAGTGGCCGGTGAGTACGATTATTTGTCCTCTTCGACGACGGCGTCAGAACTCTTTGATTTCTTGGCCCGTCTTGTCGGCAAAGTAGCTCGCAGCGGCCAGTCTTATCGACTGGGGCACGCCTTTTCTTTCGCCTTGAAGCGGACCGGTATCGAAGACGGCCGCCTCCTCTCCTGGTCTAAGGAAATTGCCGTTTCCGGAGTCGAAGGCGAGAACGTCAACGCCTTGCTGAAAGCGGCGCTCCGGCGGCAGGGACTCAGCGACATCGAGCCCGTGGCCCTTGTAAATGATACGACGGCCCTCTTGCTGTCGGCGTCTTATACGATGGAGAAGGTCCGTATCGGTATGGTCTGCGGTACCGGGTTTAATGCCTGTTATTATGAGCCGGAATGGAATATGATCGTTAACTTAGAGGCCGGCGATTACAACGGCGTTACGGGTCATCACTGGGATGAGGCCGTCGATGCCGGATCGTCTCAGCCGGGGCTGCATAAACTGGAAAAGATGATGAGCGGCGCTTATGCTTCGGAACTCTTTCGCCAAACGCTGTTGACCTACTTTGACACTCAGGAACTGCCTTCTTTTACGACGGAAGCAATGAATGATATCATTGGGAACGATGATGATCAACAAGGCCGGCTTACGATGGGGCGGCTGTGGAATCGCATCGTCTGCTTGGAAGATGTGCGCCCCATAAGGCATATCGGAGCGGCTATTTTTGTGCGTTCAGCTCAGCTTGTCGGCGCCGTTGGCTGTGGTATTCTGCATCATTTATATAAAGAGCTGCCCATTCCGAGTCAGACCATTGCCATTGACGGAAGTGTTTTAAAACATGTTCGAGGTGCCTTGGTTATGATGGAAGATGCCATGCAGGCCTGCCAAAATGAAGGTCCTAATCGGGAAAAACAGGTTTCTGTCGATCCGATTCTCATCCAAGATGGGGTCTCCGTCGGTGCTGCTATTGCGGCTGCTATGAGCATAAGATAGTTTTTATAAGAAAATATCCGGATTTGCCAAGGAATCGCCGGGTATCCCCCTTTTCAGGCGGCGCATTTTTCGGTACAATATAATATTACAGAGACAACCATAGACATGGCGACGCCACAGAGGGGAGAAGGGGCCTTAGGCCGGATGCAATGCTGCAACTCGACAAATCTATCAGCAAACCATTTTATGTACAAATTTATGAATATTATCGCCAAGAAATAGAATCGAGCCGCATGGTAGCCGGTATGCGTCTCGATTCTGTGCGTGAATTGGCTCAAGCTGCCGGCATCAGCAAGATGACCGTAGAAAAGGCCTACTACCAATTGGCCAGTGAAGGCTATATCCTGCGCCGACACAAAGCACGCTATGAAGTAGCCTCCTTGGGCCGTCGGGAACAACTGCCGGAAGAAGGCCGTCCAATGCGGGTGCAGGAAATCGTACACCAGCCGGTGTATGACTATGACTTCGCCAGCGGCGACATGGCCTTGGAACGATTCCCCCTCGATATTTGGCGAAAGTACATGAATCGTGTTTTGTCAGAACCGGATCGCCTGTTGGCGGCCAATGACGACCAGGGGGTTCCGGATTTGCGCCGAGCTCTGAGCCGCTACGTCTATGAAACACGCGGTGTCCATGCAGCGCCTTCACAGATTGTCATCGGCGCAGGTACGATTTCCCTATTGGGCATATTGACGCATTTACTGCGCTGTAAATACGACTGCATCGGCGTTGAAGAGCCCGGATTCAGACTGGGGCGGGAAATATTTCGCAACAGCGGCTATTCCATCGTTCCCATTCCTATTAAGGGCGGCCTCCTTCAGGTCGATGAGCTGGAGCAAAGCACCGTTCGCTTGGTCTACGTCAGTCCGTCCCATCAGTTTCCGACGGGAACGGTCATGCCGGCCGGCATTCGCCATCGTCTGCTCCAATGGGCAGGAGAGACTGACGGACTCATTATCGAAGACGACTACGACAGCGAGCTTCGCTATTACGGCCGCCCGGTACCGGCACTTCAGGGACTGGACCGCAGTGGCCGCGTCATCTATATGGGGGCCCTTTCGAAGGTATTGCCTTTTTTTGTCCGCCTGAGTTATATGGTGCTTCCGCCGGAACTCATGCCGTTATACCATGCCCAGAGAGGTCTCTTTCGGCAGGGCGCTTCTGTGCCGGAACAGTGCGTGTTGGCGGAATATATCCAGAGCGGCGAACTTTCACGCCAAGTCCGCCGGCTGCGCAAGGATTATCAGGAAAAAGGCGAATTCCTGAGGAAACTCCTCGTGGAGGCCTTTGGCCAGGAAATCGTCGTCGGCCAACTCGTTTCCGGCATCTACTGTCACGTCCGCCTGCACAGCCCCTTGTCAGAATCGGATTTGCTCAAAAAAGCGGAACAGCAAGGCTGCCGCGTCTTATCCATGCAGTCTTTTTATGAAACACCCTCACAGGAAACCGACAATGAGTTTCTCCTGTCATTTTCAAAAATTCCCAGCTGTAAGCTCCGTGATGCCGTTGCGGCCCTGCATGCAGCATGGTCAGAGAAGGAAGGATAATAATGGCGAAAAATTTGCGGTTTATTCAATGCGGAGATCTTCATTTAGGAAGCCCGTTCCATAATCTGGCCGCCATCGATGATCGCTGGCAGCGTATCATCGGCAAAGCTCCGGTCCGGGCCTTTCAAAAAATCGTACAGCTGGCTATCGATAAACAAGTTCACGCCGTTTTGATTACGGGTGACGTCTATACCAGTGCCAATCACAATCTCACGGCCCAGCTCGATTACGTGCGGCTGCTTCATAAATTGGCCCAGCATCAAATTCAGGTCTTTGCCGTCCTTGGCAATCACGACCCTCTGGAAGCTTGGAAGGCAAAAATACCTTTCCCGCCCAACGTCCATATCTTTTCGGCAGAGGCTGTCGAACGGGTACCGCTGCTCGTTGACGGCGAAGAAGCGGCTGCCGTTTACGGCCAAAGCTATGCTAAAGGCGAACAGCGGGAAAATCTGGCCTGGAAGTTCAACCGTGCCGCCGGAGATACCTTTTCTATCGGCCTGCTCCACACCCAAGTCGGCAGTCGTGAGTCGACGTATGCTCCGTGCACCCTTGACGATTTAAAAGAATGCGGCATGGATTATTGGGCCTTGGGTCATATTCATAAACACGAAATTTTATGTGAAAAGCCGTATATCGTCTATGCCGGCAATCCCCAGGGGCTGGACTGCACGGAAAGCGGTCCTCGGGGCTGCTATTACGTTGAAGTAGGCCCTTATGGAACGACGAATATCGAGTTCGTCGATACCAGTATCGTCCGCTGGGAAAGCATTGATATTGCCATCGACGGCCTCGAGTCCGTATCGGAACTGCGCGGTGCCGTGCGCTTTGCTAAAGAAAAAGTGCGCCGTGATATCGGGAAACCGACGTTCTTGACCGTTAATTTTACGGGCAGCGGCAGTATGTACCATGTCATCAACAATCCGGAAGCGACACAGTACTGGCTGGAAAGCTGGCGTGAAGAAGAACAGGGAAAGTATGCCTTCGTCATGGTCGAACGGCTGCGCAACCTGGCCCGTCCGAAAATCAATATGGATGAACGGAGTAAATTGCCCGACTCCATTGGCGATTATTTAAATGTTTTCGACAATTTAGAAAAATTGGAGCCTGCTGAAAAAGCAAAGGCCCTGCGGGATATCCTCATGAATCGGCCCGAGTTCGAACGCCTCGGTGCGTATGGCCGGGCGATTTCTGACGACCGCCTGCTGGAAAACTTTGAAAAAGCCAAGTGGCTGGGCATGCAGCGCTTGCTGGAACATAGAAGAGGATAATGTCATGAAGATTATACAGATGGAATTAGCTGATTTCGGGATTTATCATGGTGTCAAATGGAATCCCCCGGAAAGCGGACTGATCGTCATGCACGGCCGTAATGAAAGCGGGAAGACGACCCTTATGAAGTATGTTCGCTCCATGTTCTTCGGCTACTTGCGGGGCGACTGGCACGGCTATTTCGGCAGTATGGATATCCGCCGGGAAGACGGAAAAGAATACCGGATCGTCCGCAATGAAAAAGAATATACCTTATCGAACGGCGACGAAAACCTTCAGGAAGAACCGGCCGATTTGTGGTGGCACGGGCTGGATCGTCAGACCTACGATAAGATTTTCGCCATGGGCCTTGAGGACCTTCAGGGCTTTAAAATCCTGTCCAACGAAGCCGTTCGCAATCACTTTTTCAGCATTGAAGGCGGCGTCGCCATGGGGCTGGCCCGCAGTGAAGTGGCCAAAGAGATGGGGGAACTTCTGGTCGCATCTCCCCAGGGGAAAAAGCCCATCAATGCCCTCCTCAATGAACAGAAAGACTTCGACCGCCGGATCAGCAGCCTGGCCTTTGATGAAGATGAATTCGCGAACTTACAGGAAACGGAGCGGACGACGCATGAAATCGAAAACCGTATCCGTCTCGATATTGAAGAATCAAAGCAGCAGATCGAGCAGATTTCCATGCCCATCGCAGCTTGGGACGTCTATAAACGCGGTCAGGATGCTCTGCAGCAGATGCAGAATTTGGCTGACGTATCGCAGTTTCCCTTAGATGGCGCTCAAAAATGGGCCGACATGGACCAAAAGATCAAGGAAATCGACGAACAGATTAATCACTTGAAAGAAATGAACCAAAAGGGACCGGCTTTTCAGGAATCATGGAAGCGCTGGCTCGTCTGCGGTCCTCAAATTGAGGATATTTACCGCAGTATTCCGGCTTGGAAGCAAGGCCTTGATGAATTAAAAGACCATGAAGACAAAGAAATCGACTGGGATTTTGAAAAAAACAAACAGGCAGAGGCTTTGAAAGGATGGACTGTCACCGGTGAAATCCCGGAAACGGTCGACTGGCCGCGCGGAACGGCTGCGGCATCAGCCCTTGAACACTGCCGTCAGGAAATGGAAAAGTGGCAGGCTGCCAAGCCTAAGAACGTCTCGTCGCCGGAACTTGATGAAGAAGATACGGAAAAGTCGAAAGACGAGTGGAATACTGTTGGGACAGCCGTAGCGGCCATTCAGTCGGCCGTTACGGAACGGCAGACCCTGCAAGAACAGCTCGATTGGCTAAAAAATGGGGCTACGGGCCCGTCGAAGGCCTTTACCGTATTAGGCGTGCTCTTTCTCTTAGCCGCGGTCGCCTGCGTCGCTGCGGTATATCTGGCAGACTTTGACTCAACCCTCGGACTGGGTGCCGGGGCGGCCTGTGCCGTCATCGCCGTCATCTCCCTGGCCCGTCAAAAAACGGGGACCGATCGTATTCCCCGTAAAATTGCTGAAATAGAGAGTCAATTAGGGAAGCTTAATCAGCAGATAAGCGACCTTTCAAAAGACGCTGAAATCCACTTAGATGTGGAGGCCGCCAACGATCGCTGGCAGCAGGAATTAGACGGCGTCCGGAAACAGTACATGGACTGGCAGACGAAGGAATCAAAGAATGCCTGGCAGAAAGAACAAAAAGTGATGTACGATGCCATCTATGGCACTTGGCAGGAAGAAGGAAATACCTGCAAGAAAAAACTCTTAGCCAGTGAAACGGCTTGGGAAGGCTGGCGCGATCAGTCGGGATTTACGAAACTTGAAACGGCGGATATGGCCAAAGCCAAAGAAGCCTGGGATATATGGAAACAGATGACGACGGCGTCGAACGATTGGAAGCGGCGTAAACTCGATGTCAACAGTTCCATTTCGCGTTGGACGGATACGGCAGAACAGATTTTCCGTGAAGTCGGCGTTAAAAAGCCGGTATCTCCCGATGAGGCAGAAGCCGTATATAAACAGTGGCAGGATATCCGCGTCCAGGCAGAAGTTGCCAAAGAGCAGGACCGTCAGCAGAAAGAACGGGAAGCTCAGATTGAAAGCCTGGCCGAAGAACGGGAACATAAAGTTCAGATGCAGCGGGAACTGCTTAGCGCTGCCGGGGCCAAGACCGATGCGGAATTCCGCAGCAAATTATTGAAATTCCGTCAATTCCAACAGTATAAGGAAGTCTATGACCAAACCGAGGCTCATATTCGGCTCATCGCCAAGAATCCTAAAAAATTGTCGGAACTGCGCCATGAATTGAAGATACACACGCTGAAAAACTGGACCGACGAACGCGATTACTATCAGAAAAAAATCGCCGAGGCTGAAAAGAAATTGGCCGAAGTGGCTGAAAAACGAGGCAGTATCATTGAACGCCTGAGTCAGATGGCTAAGAGCGATGAATATGGGAAACTCTTGCAGACCCAGCAGAACCGCAAGGCCGATTTGGACCGCCACGTCGATGACTGGCTGACCTATATGTATACCCAGTACATGCTCGAACAGGCTCAGGATTACTACGAAAGAGTCCGCCAGCCCATCGTCATTCGTCAGGCCGGTGAATACCTCAATCTTATGACCCAAGGGCGTTATACCCTTCAGGCCAGCCTCGACGGCAAGCAGCTTTTCGCCGTCGACGGTACCCAGCGCCGCATACCGGAAAAACAGTGGAGCAGCGGATTAGGCGATCAGATTTACCTCGCTATCCGTGTCAGCCTGGCCATGGCCTTCTCGCGGCAGATCGAACCGATGCCGCTCATCCTCGACGACATCCTGGTCCGCTTCGATGAACAGCGCCAAAAAGAAGCCATTCACTTTTTAGCGTCCTTAGGTAAAAAAGAACAGATCTTCCTGTTCACCTGCTCGGCAGCGACCCAAAAAGTGGCCCAGGAAGTTCAGAAAGAACTTTCCGGAGAAACCGATACGATCCACATTTTTGAAATCGAAAAAGGAACCATCCAACCCCAAACGGCTTCGTAACAGGCCAGTTGGGAATGTTGTCCGTAACACAAAAAGCGTCTCATGAAACTCATGAGACGCTTTTTTATACTGATTAAGCCCACACGAAGCTGGCCATGGAGAGAGACCCCATGGTGCAGGTGTTGTTAAATACGGTGGCCGAATCTTCTCCGGCAGCGCCGAGACAGTAAAGCAGCGGCATATAGTGATCCGGTGTAGGAACGGAGTAGGCTGCGTTTTCGTGTTCTTGGTAGTTGATGACGGCATCGATATTGCCGTTAAGGACGTTGTCTACGATGTATTGGCTGAAGTGTTCTGCCTGGTCGGAACCGCCGCGGTTGTTCCATTCGATTCGCCGCAGGTTGTGGACGATGTTGCCGCTGCCCCAAATCAGGTATCCCTGCTCGCGCAAGGGGGCTAATTTTCTCCCGATTTCGACACACTGTTCCGTTCTCAGGTGGCTGTTTACCGAAAGCTGTACGACGGGGATAGAAGCATCGGGAAACATATGAACCATGACGCTCCAGGTTCCGTGATCGATGCCCCAGCTGTCGTTGACAGAAACGTCGCTGCCCAGGCGGTCACAGACTTCTTTCGTAAGGTCTGAACAGCCTCTGACAGGATATTTAAGCTGGTAGAGTTCTTCCGGGAAGCCGTACATATCGTATACTTGACGTGGTTTTTCGGCGCTTTGAATATATGTACCCGGCGCATACCAATGGGCGGATATGGCTAATATGGCTTTTGGCTTTTCCGGGCTGTTTAGAATGTCGGCGCCGATTCGCTGCATTTCGCGCGTAAGATCATTTTCATCGATGGCCAGCATGGGGCTTCCGTGTCCGATGAAGATAACAGGCGTCTTTTTCATATAACAAATCCCCCTTTGTCTTGTAATTCGTAAATATAAACCCCTTTTAGTATATCATATACATACTTTACGTCAACAAAGGGCCTTGTTTCATATATTCAATTGAGAGAAGTGTTTTACTGAAAAACAAGTGCCTTTTGAGAATGGCCTTATTGCCCGGAAGTCCTTATTTTGGTATACTACATAGTAACGTACAGGTTACGGACTTTTTTTAGGGATAACGACTGTGCGTCCTTTTGGGCGCCCGGGTTATCTCTTTTTTTATAGGAGGATTTACCATGGAAATTCGTCACTATCGCTGGAATGATGGAAAAACGCTGACTGTCGGAGAAAGAACGCTGATTATGGGGGTCTTAAATTATACGCCTGATTCTTTTTCGGATGGAGGCAAGTGGAATGATATCGACGCGGCCTTACGCCATATGGAAGACATGGTTGCCGATGGGGCCGATATTATCGATATCGGTGCTGAATCGTCCCGCCCGGGCTTTACGCCGATTTCGGCGGCTGAAGAAATTGAACGATTGGAACGAATACTGCCCCGTCTTGTCGCCGCCTGCCCGGTGCCCATTTCTGTCGATACGTATAAGGCCGAAACGGCAGACTATGCCATGAGCACGGGAGCCCATATCATGAACGACATTTGGGGCCTGCAGTATGGGCCGGAACCGGGAAAAATGGCTTCAGTTGCTGCAAAACACGGCGTCCCCGTCGTTGTCATGCACAACCAGGACAGCACGGAATACGGCGACATCATCGGCGATATGAAGCGCTTCTTTATTCGTTCGTCCATGATTGCCGACAAGGCCGGGATGCGTCAAGACCAAATCATTACCGATCCGGGCATCGGTTTTGGCAAGACTTTTGAACAGAACGTCTATGTCATGAAGCATCTGCGCGAATTGACGGCCCTGCCGTATCCCATGCTGCTGGGGACGAGCCGCAAGGGCTTTATCGGAAAGATCCTCGACCTGCCCGTAACGGAGCGGATGGAAGGGACGGGGACGACATGTGTGGCCGGAGTCCTTTCGGGATGTACTATCATGCGTGTTCATGATGTAAAACCTATTGTTCGTATGTGCCGCATGGCCGATGCCTTAGTGGATAACCTTTGATAAAAATAGTATTATTTATGCATAGATGGGGATCTGCTTCTTGACCGCTGTCCATTCTGGAAGTATAATAGCCCAAATACTGCGGACGTCAAAAGCGGTGCCGCAAGGGGGAGATGGTTCTATGAAGTGTGAAAGTTTACGAGGCCTCGTCGTTTGCCGGGATTTTTTGAAGGATCCTGTCATCAAGGCCTTGATGGATGTTCAGGAAGATACGGATCAAGAGGCTTCGTTTTCACGGCGAGCCGGTGCGGCCGCCTTATTGGAAGCGGCTGAACGGTTGGGGCTTCAGGGCAATGTGCTGCGCCAGTATTTTTTATACCTTTTTTCTGAGGGACGTACGGTAGCTGCCGATGTTATGGAACGGGTCGGTATCGCCGGTACGGGGCTGACTCGGGCTTTGGCTTTCGATATGAAACTGATATTTCCGTACTTACAGCGTCAGCCTTCTGACTTCTTTGATATCGAATTTTTAGATGATTATGAGCCAGCTTCCGTCACAAACGACGCCTGCATTCGGTCCTTAGAGAAAGCTTTTCAAGGGGCGGATACGCCGGAAAAAGCCACGGCCGTCCTGCTCGATTACTATGCCGCTTTCGGCCGCGGGAAACTTGCTCGTTTCATGGCCTTTCGGTTGTCTGATGACGGCCAGCTCATCGGGATTGAAAATTTCCCGCACCTCGATTGGAATGATCTCATTGGCTATGCTGCCCAGAAGGAAAAACTCATGGCCAATACAGCGGCTTTTGTCAGCGGGAAAGAAGCGAATAACGTTCTCCTTACGGGATCTCGCGGTACGGGCAAGTCGACGGCAGTCAAGGCCTTGGTCTCACGATATCATGAACAAGGACTGCGCCTGGTTCAGCTTCAGCGTGACCAGCTTCAGGGACTACAGCCTCTGATGGAAAAGTTGGGTGCTATCGGCAGCAAGCGTTTCATCTTGTTTCTCGATGACCTGTCTTTTGATGAAAATGAAGCGTCTTATAAGTACCTGAAATCGGCCATGGATGGTGGTGTTACGCCACAACCCCAAAATGTGGTTATTTATGCAACTTCCAATCGCCGTCATCTGCTCAAGGAGACCTGGCATGACCGCAATGATGAATGGGAAGAAGTCTACCGTGACGATAACACCAATGAAGCCATTTCTTTATCAGACCGTTTCGGCCTCATCCTTCATTACGCAGCGCCGACGCAGGATGAATATCTGGAAATCATTGGCCATGAATTGAAAAAAGCCGGCATTGATCTCGCTCCGGAAAAGCTGCGAATCGAAGGGCTGCGCTGGGAGATGGAACATTCCGGCCGCAACGGGCGGATTGCCCAGCAATTTGTGAAATGGTACCTCAATAATCGGGAGTCCTAAAAATATTAGGAAGTCAAGCGTTTAACTAAAGAATTTCAAATTAATTTCAAAAAAATCATTGACAAACGAGGCGTCATTTTGTAGAATGTGTTCAAGCTTTTCAAACGAGTCGAACTGATAAGGGCTCGCAAAAGCATAGAGTAAAATCTGATGACGGGAAAGAGTAGGTCCTTCGGATACTTTCAGAGAGTCGGCGGGTGGTGCGAGCCGATAGTGAAGATCGATTGAAAATCATCCCTGAAGAGGAGTGCTGAAGTATACTAAGCACTGACGACTTTTCCACGTTATAGGAAACGCGTATGTTGGTACGTTGTAGAGAGCCTGGCGCAGCAATGAGCCGGGAATCAGGGTGGTATCGCGGAATAAAAACTCCGTCCCTCATAGGGATAGGAGTTTTTTTGTTACCTCTTTCGACGCATCTCTAAATTCCAACGAGAATAAATTATTTTATACTCAAAGGAGCGATGTTATTATGGCAAAGGTTTTTTATGATCAAGATGTAAATTGGGATGTCATGAGAGGTAAGAAGGTAGCTGTCGTCGGTTATGGCAGCCAGGGTCATGCCCATGCCTTGAATTTGAAAGAAAGCGGCGTAGACGTCGTCGTCGGTTTGTACGAAGGCAGTAAATCTGTCGAAAAAGCAAAAAAAGCCGGCCTTGAAGTCAAGACCGTTGCCGAAGCCGTTAAAGAAGCGGATGTTACCATGGTCCTCATTCCGGACGAAAAACAGGCGGATGTCTATGCTTCTGAAATCGCTCCGAATTTAAAATCCGGCAGTGCCCTTGCTTTTGCTCACGGTTTTAACGTTCACTTCAAACAGATTGTCCCGCCGGCTGACGTCGATGTCTTCATGGTAGCCCCGAAGGGCCCGGGTCACCTCGTTCGCCGTACCTTTGTAGAAGGCGGCGGCGTTCCGGACGTATTCGCTGTTGAACAGGATGCGACGGGAACTTGTTTTGATTTGGCCCTGGCTTATGCCCGCGGTATCGGCGGAACGCGTGCCGGCGTCATCCAGACGACGTTCCAGGAAGAAACAGAAACGGACCTCTTCGGTGAACAGGCCGTTCTCTGCGGCGGGATCTGCCAGCTCATCACCAACGGTTTTGAAACGCTCTGCGAAGCAGGGTATCAGCCGGAAATCGCTTACTTTGAAACCTTCCATGAAATGAAATTGATCGTCGACCTCATGTATGAAGGTGGCATGGCCAAGATGCGTAAATCCATCAGCGATACGGCTGAATATGGCGATTATACGGCCGGCCCCCGCGTCGTAACCCAGGCTTCGAAGCAGGCCATGAAAGACGTCCTCAACGACATCCAGTCCGGTGCCTTTGCCAAAGATTGGCTCCTCGAAAACAAGGCCGGCGGCCGGGCTCACTTCTTAGCTATGCGCCGTCAGCACGCGGAACATCCCCTCGAACAGGTCGGTGAAAAGCTCCGCGCCATGATGCCCTGGCTCCACAGCAACGATCAGAACGACTAATTTCTTCATGGTCCATAGACCATGCTCTTAATGACATGATAACGAGGTGAATAGAATGAACATGACCGGCGCACAAGCTGTCCTTGAATGCTTAAAGCGAGAAGGTGTAGATGTCGTATTCGGCTATCCCGGCGGAGCCGTCCTAACCTTATACGACGAATTATATAAAGCGCAGTTCCCTCATATTTTGACGGGACATGAACAGGGAGCTGTTCACGCTGCCGACGGTTATGCTCGAGTGACAGGGCGCACCGGAGTCTGCTTTGCAACTTCCGGCCCGGGAGTCTGCAACATGGTGACCGGCATTGCGACGGCCAATATGGATTCTATTCCCTTGGTTATCATCAGCGGTCAGGTCGCGACGCCACTCATCGGCCGTGACTCCTTTCAAGAAGCTGACATTTCCGGCATCACGACGCCCATTACCAAGCACAATTATCTCGTAAAGGACGTCAAAGAATTGCCGCGGGTCTTGAAAGAGGCTTTCTACATCGCTTCGACAGGTCGGCCGGGACCGGTCCTGGTCGACATTGCCAAAGATGTCTTCGACACGTCCTTTGAATTTGAATATCCAAAGGATGTTCACCTTAGAGGTTACAGCGGCAATCAGGAAGGCTGCCAAGACGATGTGGTCCGTGCTGTTAAGTCCCTGGCTAAGGCAAAACGGCCGGTCCTCCTCACCGGCGGTGGTGTCATCTTATCGGAAATGGCAGAAACTCTGCGCACTATCGTGCAGCAGCTCGGAATACCGGTCGTAACGACGCTCATGGGGAAGGGCAGTATCCCTGATGATTGGGATTGCCACTTGGGAATGGTCGGCATGCATGGCTCTTACGCCGCCAATATGGCCGTTACCCAGTGTGATTTGCTCCTTGCCGTCGGTGTCCGCTTTGATGACCGCGTTACCGGCGACGCTGCGAATTTTGCGCCGCAGGCAACCATCGTCCACTTCGATATCGATAAGGTTGAAATCAATAAGATTGTCCATGCCGATATCAGTGTCAACGCCGATCTTCGCTGGTCTCTGCCGCGGCTCTGTGAAGGACTGAAACCTTATGGACAGTCCCTTTATGAAAGATATGAAGGGTGGCGGCACGTCGTTTTGTCCATGAAGAAGGCCCATCCCTTTGCGACCCGTCATCTGGAGGGAACCATCTCTCCGCAGGCGATTTTTAATGCCGTTCAGGCTGTGACCGATGAGGATACTATCATCGTTACCGACGTCGGCCAGCATCAAATGTGGTCGGCTCAGTTCTTCAACCTGAATAAACCGCGGCACTTCGTTACCTCCGGGGGACTGGGGACGATGGGGTACGGCCTTCCGGCAGCCATGGGTGCTAAAATCGGCTGTCCCGGATCTACGGTCGTACTCTTTACCGGCGACGGCAGCATCATGATGAACTGTCAGGAATTTGCCACACTCCATAAGTACGGTGTCGACGTCAAAGTCGTCGTTCTCCACAACAACGTCTTGGGCATGGTCAATCAGTGGCAGCGCATGTTTTACAGTGGTCACTGTTCGCAGTCGGTCATTGCCGACAATCCGGATTTGACGGCGCTCTCAAGAGCTATGGGTGTTCCCGGCTCCGGTGTCCGCAGTCCGGAAAAATTGGATGATGCCGTATCCTGGTTATTCCAAACGGAGGGGCCGGCTCTGCTCGATGTATTCATTCCGCCTGATGAAAATGTCTATCCCATGGTTCCCGGCGGAAAACGATTGGATCAAATGGTATTGGGAGGTGAAGGCCAGTGACGAAACAGCACTTGGCACTGCTCTGTGACAATAAGCCCGGCGTACTGACCCACGTTGCCGGCCTCATCAGCCGCAGAGCCATTAATATTGAATGTATTAACGCCGGGTACACGGAGGAATCCGATGTGACCCGCATCAATATCGTCGTGTCCGTCGAAAACCGATGGGAACTCGACCAAGCCGTTAATCAACTGGCAAAACTCATCGACGTCATTAAGGTTGTAAACCTTGATGACGCCCCCTTTGTCAGTTATGAACTGGCCATGATCAAGATACGGAGTCTGACGCCCGAAATCCGGGAAGAATTGACCAATATTGCGAATTTGTTCAAGGCTAAGATTGTCGATGTCCAGCGACATTCGCTGACCATGCGCATTACAGGCCGGGAAGATCGTATTGAAGCCTTGCTTGAAATGCTGAAAGACTATGAAATCATTGAAATTGCCCGGACGGGCCAGATTTCTCTCTCTCGAGGGGAAACGGCCGTGAAGGATATGTAATAGATATGCTGCTGCCAGTACGGCATAAAGAGAGGATGGATATTATGCGCAGTGATGTTGTAAAAAAAGGGGTTACCCGAACGGCCCATCGGAGTTTGTTTCATGCCATGGGCTATAGTGATGAGGATTTGAAGAAGCCTTTGATCGGCATCTGTAATGCCTTTAATGAAATTATTCCGGGCCACGTCCACTTAGGCGAAATTGCCCAGGCCGTTAAACTTGGGGTAGCCGCTGCCGGCGGTACGCCTATCGAATTTCCGTCTATCGGCGTCTGTGACGGCATCGCCATGGGTCATCGTGGCATGAGTTTTTCCCTTTCGAGCCGCGAGTTGATCTGTGACTCCATCGAAGCCGTAGCCACGGCTCATGCCTTCGACGGCTTGGTCCTCATCCCGAACTGCGATAAAATCGTGCCGGCCATGCTCATGGCTGCGGGCAGACTCAACATCCCGACTGTCGTCGTCAGCGGCGGTCCCATGCTGGCCGGTCGCTATAAGGGCCGCAATATCAGTGTCAGCACGATGTTTGAAGCCGCCGGTAAGGTCGAATCCGGCCAGATGACGGCTGAAGAAATGCATGAAATGGAATTTCACGCCTGCCCGGGCTGCGGTTCCTGCTCCGGCTTATTTACGGCCAATACGATGAACTGTATGACCGAAGTCTTGGGCATGGGCCTTCCCGGCAACGGGACGATCCCGGCTGCTTATACGGGCCTTCGCCGCATGCTGGCCAAAAAAGCCGGTGAAGTCGTCTTGGACCTTGTCCGCCGTGATGTGAAGCCTCGGGATATCATGACCCTCGAAGCTTTTGAAAACGCCATTGCCGTCGACATGGCTATCGGCGGTTCTACCAATACGGCCCTGCACCTGCCGGCCATTGCCCATGAAGCGGGGGTACAGCTGTCCCTCGACGAGTTCGATGCCATCAGCCGCAAGGCTGCCTATATCTGCAAGATGAGCCCCGGCGGGACCTACCATATGCAGGATCTCGACGAAGCCGGCGGTATCTGCGCCGTCATGAAAGAAGTCTCGAAGTTGGGCTTGATTCACACCGACGCCAAGACCATTACCGGCACCGTAGGCGACCGCATTAAAGATGCGGAAGTCCTCAATCGGGATGTCATCCACTCCGTCGACAATGCCTACATGAATAAGGGTGGGATTGCTGTCCTTAAAGGGAATTTAGCACCCTTAGGATCGGTTATCAAAGAAAGTGCCGTCGATGAAGACCTCTTGGTCTACAAAGGAACGGCCAAGTGCTATGATGCTGAAGAAGATGCTATCGAAGCCATCATCCGCGGCGACATCAAAGAAGGGCACGTCGTCGTCATCCGCTATGAAGGGCCGAAAGGCGGGCCCGGCATGCGAGAAATGCTCAATCCGACGGCAGTCATCACCGGCATGGGGCTGAAAGTCGCTCTCTTGACCGACGGCCGCTTCAGCGGTGCCAGCCGCGGTGCCTGCATCGGCCACATTTCACCGGAAGCGATGGAAGGCGGTCCCTTGGCCTTAGTTCACGACGGCGATACGATTTCTATCGACATCCCGAATCGTAAACTGGAACTGGAAGTCAGCGATGAAGAACTCGCTAAACGCCGAGCTGCTTGGAAGCAGCCGGAACCGAAGGTCAAGACGGGCTACCTGTCACGGTATGCTAAGCTTGTTACGTCGGCCAATACCGGCGCCGTCATGCAGTAAGGGTTAGACATATCTCCTGCTTCCGTATCCTTCGCCTATGCTGCGCAGGGAATGGGGGCAGGAGATTTATTTTATCTGAATATAAAATGATATGAAAAGGGGCTTATTATGAAACAGGTTTGTGCTCTCATCGGTAAGTTTTTTGGCGTCATCGCCATCATCTTTCTCATCATCGGCCTTACGATGCCGACGAGTTTTTCTTGGGTTTTAGGCCATGTCGGCGGCATTTCCGTCTTGTCGGTTCTCTTGGGCATCATCATGTTTGGCATGGGCATGACCATGAGCGCCAGCGATTTCGTCCTCGTTTTGAAGCAGCCTAAGGACGTGTTTTTCGGCGTTTGTGCCCAGTATTTCGTCATGCCGTTTCTGGCCTTCGTCCTGGCAACTGTATTTCGTCTCGATCCGGCTCTGACGGCAGGCGTCGTCCTCGTCGGGACCTGCCCGGGTGGTACGTCGTCCAATGTCATCACCTTCATGAGTAAGGGCGACGTTCCCTTATCGGTCACCATTACCAGTATTTCGACCTTATTGTCTCCGGTCTTGACGCCCCTCTTGACGTATCTGATCATCGGTCAGCGTATTTCCTTTAATCCTGTCAGCATGTTCTTATCCATCGTACAGATCGTCATCGTTCCTATCGCCTTGGGGCTTTTAGTCAAGCGCTTTCTGCCGAAGCTTGCCGGAGCTGCTCTCGACTATCTTCCGGCCGTGTCAGCCATGGCTATTTCCTTCCTCATCGCCGGTATCATCGGTGCCAGCCGAGATTCCATCCTCAACAGCTCGGGCCTTATCCTGTTGGTCGTTATTTTGCACAACTGCCTCGGCTATGCCCTGGGATTCTTTATCGGCCACCTCTGCGGCATGAGCTGGAAAAAGATGGTTGCTGTATCCATCGAAGTCGGCATGCAGAATTCGGGCTTGGCCACAGGGCTTGCCAAAACCCATTTTGCCGCCCTTCCCATGGCAGGGGTCCCCGGCGCGATTTTCAGCGCTTGGCACAATATTTCAGGGGCAGGCCTTGCGTATCTCTATGTCAACTACCTGAATAAACGTTTTGATGATAATTATGAAGCAGATGACAGGCAGACGACAGGTGCTTCCCTGTCGCCGGCTCATAAGTAATGGCGTAAACGTATTTTGTTTTATAAAAAGGTGTTGCTTGATGTTCGGCAGCACCTTTTTTTGCTATAATGAACGTAGTTTAAAAGTCAGGAGGCAAGTTTATGATCGGTGTTATTGTTAACGCAGTGACCTCATCCTTGGCGGCAGTTATTGGGGTCGGATTAAAAAATCGGATATCTGAGCGATTTACGACTCCCGTTCTGTGGGTCATCGCCCTGGGACTGGCGGCTATGGGGATTCAAGGGGCCGTCCAAAGTCAGAATATGCTCCTTGTCTTAGCCAGTATGATTATCGGTACGGTCCTCGGGACGGCCATCGGTATTGAAGACCGGATGAATCAATTCGGGGAATTCCTGAAAATGCATTTGAGTCGCGGCGACGATTCTAAATTCGTCAAAGGGTTTGTGACCTTGTCCATGATGGAGACCATCGGGGCCATGGCTATTATCGGACCCATTCAGGCAGCCCTGGGGAGCAACGACTTACTCTATTTTAAAAGCGCTATCGACGCCGTATCGTCTTTTATTTTCGGCGCCTTATACGGGCTGGGCGTCGTCCCCGTGGGGATTGTACTTTTTGTTTATGAGACGATATTCTATGTATTAGCGACCTTCTTGCTGCCGCTGATGACACCCGATGTCGTCCGCGAACTCAATGCTGTCGGCTGCCTCATGATTTTGGCCATTGCCCTCAATATGCTTCAACTGACGAAATTTAAGGTCGCCGACTTTTTGCCGGCCTTATTCATACCCATCATATACTACAGCTTTTTGATATAATCCTTTGTGGGCAGAGATCTGGAATCAGGTTTCTGCCTTTTTATCGAATGGAGGGAATATGTTATGAATTTGCAGGACATCATTGATAAACTTCGCCAAGACGAACGAAACAAAGACTATACGGAACGGGGGATTGACCCCATCTTTCAGATTCACGAGGAAGCCAAGATTTTGATCATCGGCCAGGCTCCGGGGCGAAAGGTTGAAGAGTCGGGCATTCCTTTTCATGATAAGTCTGGGGAAACCCTGATGGAATGGATGGGAATCGACGCTTCTGTTTTCTACTCAACCGCTATTTCCATCATGCCCATGGACTTCTACTACCCCGGCAAGGCGAAAACGGGCGATAAGCCGCCGCGCAAATTCATTGCTGCCGAATATCATCCTGATATTTTATCTCTCATGCCCGACCTGTCCCTGACCTTACTGATTGGGAAATACGCCATGGATTACTATTTAAAAGGCAGGAAGGGGCGTAACCTGACCGAGACGGTAAGAAACTTCGAAGCCTATTTGCCGACTTACTTTCCCCTCGTCCATCCCAGCCCGCTGAATTTCCGCTGGCAGGCGGCCAATCCCTGGTTTAAAGCTGATGTCGTGCCGGTTTTAAGAACGTGTATCTCTAACATTTTATGAGGGAGAGCGTCGTCATAGGCGCTTGATTCTTTGTTAGCTTATCGGTTACTATTATACATATTGATGATTTACATTGTCATAAAAAATGGATCCCTTCGTGATAGGGCTATGGGTAGAAGGAGGAAGACAGATGGACGAGAAGTCATTGCATGAAGTGAATCAGTATAACGATGTAATATTCCCCGTCGGTCTTTATGAAGTTACGCGCGACAGTATTGTTCCTAAAGGGCGTGGACATTTAGATTTACATTGGCATGAAGAATTGCAATTTACCGTCGTCTCTTCCGGGACCATGGTGATGCAGGTTGACGGCAAGTTATATGATTTAAAACAAGGGGATGCCATTTTTATTAATCAACGTCTCTTGCATGTATCTCGAGATCTTAGTGAAGGTGGCCGATATTTCAGCATCGATTTACCTTCAAGATTATTAGGTTTTTTTTCGGGAAGCCGGATGGAAAAATCCTATGTTTTTCCCTATACGAGCGATTATCTTTTTCAGACCGTCGTCTTTCAATCAGGAATCGAGTGGCAGCGTGGGATTGTAAGCCACTTGAAAGAGATTGAAAAGTTGCTCAAGGAAAAGCGGCAAGGATTTGAATATAGAGTTGCCGTGATATTAGTGACTATTTGGGGAGAAATGCTGCAATATCTTAAGAATGACGTTAGGATTCCCCCAAAGTCATATTATCGCCGTCAGGAACGAATGAGGGCCATGCTCTCTTTTATTCATGAACGCTATGCCGAAACTATTCAATTAGCGGATATTGCGGCTCATGTCGGAATTAGTGTCGGTGAGTGCTGTCGATGCTTTAAACAGTTTATTCGCGAGAGTCCGAATCAATATATACTCCATTATCGTATTATGAAGGCTATGGATTTGTTGAGTGATACCGATTGTACTGTTTCAGAAGTATCGTTTAAATGCGGTTTTAGTGATGTGAGTCACTTTATTCTTTATTTTAAACGGCATACCGGATTAACACCCGGTGCATATCGAGAGTTAAAATGATAAATTGTAAATGTTAAGATTTTCATATTATTGGTAGATAATTTCATAGTATAAAAAAGCGCTTTTTTATATACTTAATTCATAACAATGATGCGTCATTCGGGATTGAGTAGAAATAAAAAAGCGCTTTTTTTATTGCAAAGATGTGTAATTCGAAAGGAGATTTTTTCTTATGAGTGTTGGTGCGGTGTTAATCTTAGTGATGTGGCTATTGGCAATTCCTTATATAATCTACATGATTGTTGATGTTAAGCGACATTGGGAGCAGAGCAAGACTGTTAAAGTAAATGTAAAATATAATATATTGGTCAGTGCCGTTTCTAATTTTTTTGATACACTGGGGATTGGCAGCTTTGCCATTGCAACATCGGCTTGGAAGTTTAAAAAGTCAATGCCAGACCATTTAATTCCAGGAACCTTAAATGCTGTTTTTGTTATCCCTATGTGTATAGAAGGCACTATTTTCATACAAAAGGTGGATGTAGATCCTTTGACGTTAGCCCTCATGATCGGGTTCTCTATGGTCGGAGCCATTGTTGGGGCGAAGGTCGTAACCCGTTTGGATACTGAAAAAATTCGGATTGGCATGGGTATAGCGCTCCTTGTTGTGGCGATTATTACCCTTTGCAAAATTAACGGAGTGGGTCCTTTTGGTATTTTGGGGACGGCGACGGGGTTAACCGGTATGAAACTTGCCATTGCTACGCTGTTTAGCTTTCTTTTTGGGAGCTTTATGGCCATTGGGATTGGCTTCTATGCCCCCTGCATGGCTCTTGTACTCATGTTAGGAATGAATGCGAATATTGCCTTTCCGATCATGATGGGCGCTAGCGGATACATGTGTTTGGCGAATGGGGTTACCTTTATTAAAGCGGGTAAATATGAGCGGATATCAGCCATCCCAATGTTGATTGTGGGCTGCCTGGCCGTTCTCGTGGCAGCCTTTATCGTTACGTCCTTGCCGCTGACTATGCTGACCTATCTTGTATGTGTGGTTATGATTATTTGTTCGGGGACTTTTTTTCCGGGACGCATGGAGAGCCAGACAAAAGCATGGTGATGACTCGATAGCGATGACTGAAGCCAGTTGATAGAGAGGGATTGGTATGATTTTTAACATTCAAAAGTGTTCAATTCACGATGGTGAAGGCATTCGGACGATTGTTTTTCTTAAGGGATGTCCTTTGCGATGCAAATGGTGCGCGAATCCTGAGTCACAGATGGGGACGCCGCAAGTGATGGAACTTCCCAGTCGTTGTATTGGATGTGGTCGATGTATGGACGAATGTCCGCAAAAAGCGATTTTTCCGAAAGGCAGTACTTTTGGCATTGACCGTAAGTTATGTACGCAGTGCTTCCATTGTACGGACATTTGTTGTACTGGCAGTAAGAAGTTGGTAGGTGAAAATCGCACGCCTGAGGAGATTTTTAAGGAAATCTATAAAGACCGCTTTTTTTATCAACAAAATAATGGTGGCGTGACCTTTTCGGGTGGCGAACCACTTCTGCAGCCGGAGATTGTTTTAGCTATCGCTAAAAAATGTAAGGCCTGTGGCATTAATACGGCTATGGAAAGCTGCGGCGCTGCAGATTTTGAAAAATTTAAAATTGTTTTACCTTATATCGACAGTATGTTCATGGATATAAAGCATATCAATCCGGAGATACACAGAGAACTGACCGGACAGACGAATGAGGTTATTTTAGAAAATATACGCCGCATTGCTGAGACGGGCATGCCGATTACGATTCGGACTCCCGTTATCCCGGGATGGAATGATAGTGTAGAAAATATTCAAGGTATTTCAAACTTTATCGCTCCGATTAAAACGATTCATGAATATGAGCTTTTGCCCTATCATGATTTTGGCAAGAGTAAGTATACGTCTCTTGGTAGAGTTTATGAAGCCGATGAGGTGGAGACCCCTTCAGATAATGCCATGCGTCAGCTGGTAGCGGCAGCAAATGAAGTGTTAGAACTATCTGGTAAGGTTTGTTTTTATACAAAAGACAATACAAAATATATTATTCCGAGCACGGAGCGGGTAAAAAAGGACACAGCCTGCTCAGCAGAAAGTGCTCACTAGTAAAGGAGAAAAAAATGAGATCAGAACGAATTGAAAAAATGAATGACCTGGTAAGAAACACGAACGCAGTAATCGATTTGGATCGGGCGAGGCTGATGACGGAGTTTTATAGCAAACCGTCTATGGACAACTATATCTTGCGTCGAGCCCATGCTTTTGCTTATTTTCTGGATAACAAACGCATATTTATCGATAAAGACTTGGAACAGCTGGCAGGGCATTTAGGGCCTGGTTGGCAATACGTTGAAGTATATCCGGATATTACTTCGTGGTTACAGACAGATTTAGAAACGATGGATACTCGACAAGAAGACAAATTGTCCTTTTTGCCCGGTGAAAAAGACGAATTGCGTGAGCTGGTTAAACAGTGGAAAGGCCATTCTTTCGGGGATTTTTCGCGGGCCCAAGAAAGCGAAAAAATTAAGGAGATGTTGGCGGCCGGCATTTGTACCCATGGTATTGCCGATCAGTCAACCATGAATCACTCTCCTAACTATGAAGAATTAGTAAAACACGGATATCGGTACTATATCGATGAATGCAAAGCGAAACTGGCGGAGTTTAAAGTATCCGATGTCTATGACATGGAACAAATCATTGCCTGGCAGGCCATGATCATCGTTATGGAAGCCATTATTCGTTTTGCCCACCGATATGCCGACTTGGCTGAAAAGATGGCTGGCGAATGTGCGGATCTTGGACGGAAGCAGGAACTGGAAGTGATGGCCGAAAATTTACGTGTCGTCCCGGAATTTGCTCCTAAAACCTTTCTTCAGGCCAATCAATTAGTTTGGATAAACCATTTATGCCAGATGTTGGAAGCTGCCGGTGGCGACCATACGCTGGGTCGGTATGACCAGTACATGTATCCTTTCTATAAAAAAGAAGTTGATGAAGGTAAGGACGAACAGTATTTTATCGATATTATCAATGAATTTAAGTTGAAAATTTGTGAATTATGGAATGTTCGCTCTGAACAGGAATCGAAAGCCGATCCGGGAAATCCCTTATGGATGCACATCATGCTCGGCGGTGTTCTGCCGAATGGCAAAGACGGCTGCAACGAATTGACACGGGTTTTCTTACGCGGCATGAAACAGTTACAGACAGATGAGCCCTGCATTTCTTTCCGTTGGCATCCGGGGATTGATGAAGAAACGTTCCGTTTGGCGATTGATGTCGTCAAAGATGGCGGAAGTCATCCGGCTTTCTATAATGACAATACGGCTATTGTCTATCTTTTGGGCCTTGGATTTACTTTGAAAGAAGCCCGGAATTGGGGGATTTGCGGCTGCATTGAACCCCATGTTTTAGGGAAAACTGATTTTCAGAGTAATCCGGGATACTTTAATCCTATTAAAATTTTTGAAATTGCACTGCACAACGGCTATGATCCGATTACGAAGAAACAAGTTGGTCCTCAAACGGGTGATGTCCGGGACTTCGTGAATATTCGCCAAGTTATGGAGGCCTATGAAAAGCAGCATAACTATTTCCTCAAGCACTTTGTGGATATGTGTAACCGTACATTGGCAGCGCACGCGTTTGCCTTGCCTACGATTACGGGTTCTCTCTTTTCAGACGGCTGCATTCAACAGGGCAAACTGTTACAGCAAAAAGGATCCCATCATCACTACAGTGCGATTGGCGTAAGCGGTATTGCCAACGTCGTCGATTCGTTAGCCGCCATTGAAGAGTGTGTCTTTAAAAAGCATTACTTGACGATGGATGAGCTCATGGACCTCTTGGATACAAATTTTGAAGGCCGTGAAGATGTACGTCAAATGCTTCTCAATAAGGCTCCGAAATTCGGTAATAATATTGAGGATGTGGATCAATACGCTGAATGGCTGATTCATTTTATCGAAGATTCTTTTGAACAGTATAAAGATGCGATGGGCGGGGCTTATACCATTCTTGTAGCTACACAGTCCTATAATGTCACCTTGGGTAAATCCCTGGGTGCTACCCCGGATGGGCGTATGGCGAACACTCCTTGTGCCGATAATGTATCCCCTTCGCCAGGGATGGATACCAATGGTCCGACGGCAGTCGTTAACTCTTTGGGTTGGTGCGATGAGTTGGTGCCGCAGAGCGGATTGCTTCTGAATCAACGGTTTGATCCTGCCATTGTTGCCGGTGAAAAGGGGATTGATATCATTGAATCTGTGTTCCGGGCTCACTTTGCACAAAACGGATTCCACATTCAAATCAATGTTGTCAATAATGAAGTCCTGCGGGCCGCTCAACAGGATCCTCAGAACTACAAGCATATCTTAGTTCGTGTGGCAGGTTACTCGGCATATTTTGTCGATTTGTCTAAGGAAATTCAGGATAATATCATTGAACGCACGATTCAACGTGGTTTATAAATAGAAGTCGGTGGAGGATACAGACGAGCGCTGTATCCTCCCCATATTGATAAAGGAGATATGATTATGAATACAGCAAAAGCAGGAGATTGGGTGCGTATCCATTCTATCGTATTGAAGGCAGAAGAACGGACGGCTAAGTTACCGGATGATACGAAAAAATGTGATTTAGAAATGTGGACGAAAGGCTTTATCCAGAGCGATGCAGCCATTGGTGATGAAGTTACGGTAAAGACGGCAGCTGGGCGTATGGCTACAGGAATCTTAACAGAAGTCCATCCTTATTATACCCATAGCTATGGCCATTTTGTCCCTGAAATTATTGAAATCGACAAACAACTGCGTTCTATTATGAGAGGTGAAGCATAATGTTAAAAAAAGACTATGCATCGGTGATGAGTCGGTCGAATGAAATTATGAAAAAATCGCTGGGGATTGACTTTAGCCAATTTGAAAGCGGATCGATTGCTTTTGACTACGAAAAACTCATGGAAGCAACGGGATATACCTTAGAAAAAATCATAGAAATTCAAAGCCGGACCGGCGTTGGCAATACGCCTCTTCTTGAATTGCGTAATATAACGAACCTTGCCAGAAAATATGCAAAACCTGGGTATGGGGCGCGTATTTTCATTAAAGATGAGGCTACGAATGCCTCGGGCAGTTTTAAAGCCCGGCGAGCTGCATGTGCTGTTGCTCATGCTAAGAAACTCGGCTTTAAAGGCGTTATGGCAGCCACTTCTGGCAACTATGGTGCAGCCGTTGCCTCACAGGCGGCGATGCAGGGATTAAACTGCATCATCGTGCAGGAATGCTACGATTCTAACGGAGTAGGGCAGCCGGAAATCATCGAAAAAGCACGTAAATGTGAGGCTTTAGGTGCAGAAGTCCTTCAGCTTACGGTTGGGCCGGAACTCTTCTATACGTTCCTTTCCGTAATGGAAGATACCGGATATTTCAATGCCTCCCTTTATTCTCCCTTTGGTATTGCCGGCATTGAAACCTTAGGGTATGAAATTGCACAACAGTGCCAGGAGAAAGCGGGAAGATTCCCCGATGCTGTTATTTGTACGAATGCTGGCGGCGGTATGATTACCGGTACTGCACGGGGGTTGTTAAAAGCAGGCGCGAGTGACACGACCATGGTTGCAGCTTCCATCGATCTTACGGGCCTGCACATGGCTTCAGACAGACAGTTTAATAAAAAGTCCTGCACGACAGGTCACACCGGCTTCGGTGTTCCCTTCGCCATGGATCCCGACCATTCCGATGTACCTCGCAGCGCTGCCCGCCCTTTGCGGTACATGGATCGATATGTTACGGTAAAACAGGGGGATGTTATGTATATGACGGAGGTATTGGCAAATCTGGAAGGCCTCGAACGAGGACCTGCCGGAAATACGGCCTTAGCGGCAGCCTTTTCCTTGGCACAGGAACTGCCTGAAGATGCCGTAATCGTTGTCAGTGAGACGGAATATACCGGAGCGGGAAAACACATTCAACCTCAGATGTCGTTTGCCCGGGATCATGGCATCGATATTCGGTTTGGAGATCCTGATACAGAGGACCAGCCGGGAGTTAACCTTATTTTGCCGAAGGATCCTTCCTTTATTTGCCATCAAGATGCAGATATCCATCATTTCCGGCAAGCCCTTATTAAAAAAGCCGTGAAAAAATCCGGAGTTGCTATGCCTACGGAAGAGGATTTGTCTTTTTTGGCAGATGAAACGAAGAGTGATATTGCTTTTGTTAAAGAAACATTGGGTCTGTAAGGAGAGTTTATCATGAAGTTTACGCAGATGCTGACGGCTATTGATACGCATACCGCAGGGGAAGCTGCCCGTTTGATCATTGGGGGTATCCCTAAGTTTCCCGGCAAAACAATGGCTGAAAAAAGGCATTACTTAGAAACACATAAGGATGGGTTACGTAAATCCTTAATGCTGGAACCGCGGGGACATCAGGATATGTTTGGGGCTTTTATTTGTGAACCCGCCAATGAAGAAGCAGATTACGGTATTATCTTCATGGATTCCAGCGGTTATTTAAACATGTGCGGACACAATACTATTGCAGCCATGACGGTTGCCGTTGAATGCGGATGGGTCGATGTTCCCCAAGGAGCATCTCAGGTAAAGGTTGTACAGGATACGCCGGCAGGTTTGATTCATGGTACTGTTCATCTTAATCCATCGGGTGATGTGGAGTTTGTTTCCTTTGAAAATGTCCCCTCCTTCTTGTATAAGAAAGATATCTCTATCTTTGTTCCTTCCTTGGAGAAAGAAGTGGTTTGTGATATTTCGTTTGGAGGAAACTTCTTTGCCTTGGTATCGGCAGAGCAGGTTGATCTCGATATTTGCCCCAAAAATTCGGAAGTCCTTTGTAAAATTGGCATGGAAATTCGGGATGGTCTTAATCAAAATGTAAGGGTTCAACATCCTATACTTCAGCACATTGCAGGGGTAGATGAAGTTGAATTTTATGGACCGGCCAAAAGCAAGGAGGCTGACTTCCAAAATTTTGTTGCCTTTGGTGACAGCCAGGTAGACCGCTCACCATGCGGAACGGGAACCAGTGCCAAAATTGCCTTTATGCATGCTAAAAATTTGTTGAACGTCGGTGATTCTGTCATTTGTGAAAGTGTATTAGAAACAAAGTTTAAAGGCGAAATTGTGAAAGAATGCAAGGTGGGAGACTATGCTGCTATTATTCCACGCATTTCCGGAACCGCTTCTATTGTTGGATTTAATACATTCTTGGTTGATCCCAAAGATCCTCTGAAACAAGGATTCCTATTGAAATAATGGAGATGTAGAAATCAGTTGTTCAGATAGTGAAACGGGTAAGGAAACACTTGGAGCTTCGGCATTTTTCCGTATGGCAAAAACAGATATTTTAGCATAAATAATTATTTACCCTAAGTTAAACGTTATAATAAACGGGATTACATTTTGTAAAACTTAACTTAATGATAAAACATGGAAATAAACTTAACAATCTATTGACGACTGATGCCAATGGCTGTATAATTACAACAACAAATACAGAACAGTGTTGAATGGAAGAAGTAGTGTCGGGAACGCCATGACAGAGACCTGCTGAAAGCTGAGAGGCAGGATGGAATACGGACATGAAAAATCATCCAGGAGCTGCTGCCCGAACGCAGATTTGCCAGTAGACGCAGCCGGCAGGCAACCGTTATCCGGCCAGGCATTGGAAGGGGAACTCCGGAGATGCTGGAAAAGTGGTCGTTATGACAATAAGAGTGGTACCGCAGAGTGAAGGCTTTGTCTCTTTTTAGAGGCAAAGTCTTTTTTTTGCTCCATCAAAACCGTTTGCGTATTTGTATACTATTTTATGTAATGTGAAAGGATGTGCCTTACTATGATGGATTTCATCGGAAAATTAAGCGGTTTTGTTGGGAAGAATTTAACCTATATCGTCCTCGTCGTCGTTGTGGCAGCTTACTTTATGCCCAGTGCCTTTTTATGGGCCGTGCCGCATACGGTCCTCCTCTTGGGAATCATCATGTTCGGTATGGGGATGACCCTTCATGCCAGCGACTTTAAATTGATTGTTCAGCGGCCGAAGGAAGTCCTCGTCGGTTGTGCCGCTCATTATACGATCATGCCCCTCTTGGCGTATGGCCTGGTCCTGGCCTTTGAAATGCCGCCGGAAATGGCTGTCGGTATGATCCTCCTCGGTTCCTGCCCAAGCGGTACGGCGTCGAATGTCATGGGCTTCTTGGCGAAAGCCGACGTGCCTCTCTCCGTTTCCATTACGACCTGCTCGACCCTCTTGGCGCCGATCATGATGCCTTTTATCGTTTGGGGTCTTGCCGGTCAGTGGGTTGAAGTTTCCTTTGTGGCCATGGCCATGACGGTCATGAAAGTCATCTTGGTCCCCTTAGTCCTCGGCCTTTTGGCTCATCGCCTGATGGGGGAAAAGCATGTCGTTTCTTTGTCGAAAATCTTGGTTCTTGTTTCCGCTTTTGGTGTTTTGGTTATCCTCGGTGGTGTCATTGCTGTCAATGGCGCTAAGATTTTGGAAATGGGACTCTTTGTTATCGTCATGGTCCTCCTTCACAATCTCGGTGGCTTCCTTCTGGGATATGTTGTTACCGGAAAATTGGGGTTCGGGAAAAAACAGCAGCATTCGGTTACCCTTGAAGTCGGGATGCAGAATGATGCCCTGGCCATTTCCTTAGTATCGGTATTCTTTGCCCCGGCCGTCGCCATTCCGGCCGCCGTCGGCGCTCTTGTTCATCAGGTAACGGGGTCTATCTTGGCAGGCCTCTTTGCTCGCCACATGGATGCCAGAGAAAAGAAACGTAATGCGGCCCTCCAAGCGCAGGCCGTTGCCGTTCCGGGCAACCATTAATCATCTGTTGTCAGTATTCTTTATTCCGTATATAATGGACTCATAATGAATATCGGCTCGTTTCTTACGGCTAATGCCGGCATGGCTTCGTCGTTGGACCTGTGTTTAGAAAGGGAGATGTTGCGTTATGGGTGGCCGCTATGAAGTAAGGTTTCGATATAAAACTACGAGTAAAACGTCTCGAGGCAGTGTCAGTTCCACCATGGTAAACGCTTCTAGTGCTTCCGATGCACGAAATCAGGTTATTGCATCGCACAGCAGTGGGAATGGAATCACGGTTATCTCAGTGGTGAAAAAGCGGTAATCGAATAAAGGTTGATAGAATCTAAACTTGAGAGGCTCCTCTTTAACGTCGGGACCGGAATAAAATCTGGTGCGGCTTAAGGGGAGCCTTTTAGGCATAGATTATGTGTCTCTGACGGGTGGGTCGGTATGATTTTCCTCGGCCTTGTCCGAGGGCTACGGCGTCAAAACGTAAATGTTATAAAAATATTTTTACATCTGAAATATATAATATTTATGTATAAGAAAAGTGCAGCTTAAAATAATTAGATAAAAAGACGGATGATCTATTGACTATTAAATTAGACGGATGTATAATTATCACCAACAAATACAAAACAGTGTTGAATGGAAGTAGTAATGTTAGGGATTTCATGACAGAGACCTGCTATAGGCTGAGAGGCAGGATGGAATCCCGGCGTGAAGTCATCCAGGAGCTGCTGCCCGAACGCAGATTTGCCAGTAGACGCAGCCGGCAGGCAACCGTTATCCGGCCAGGCATTGGAAGGGGAACTCCGGAGATGCTGGAAAAGTGGTCGTTATGACAATAAGAGTGGTACCGCAGAGTGAAGGCTTTGTCTCTTTTTAGAGGCAAAGTCTTTTTTTTGCTCCATCAAAACCGTTTGCGTATTTGTATACTATTTTATGTAATGTGAAAGGATGTGCCTTACTATGATGGATTTCATCGGAAAATTAAGCGGTTTTGTTGGGAAGAATTTAACCTATATCGTCCTCGTCGTCGTTGTGGCAGCTTACTTTATGCCCAGTGCCTTTTTATGGGCCGTGCCGCATACGGTCCTCCTCTTGGGGGTCATCATGTTCGGCATGGGCATGACCCTTCATGCCAGCGACTTTAAATTGATCCTCCAGCGGCCGAAGGAAGTTCTCGTCGGTTGTACCGCTCATTATACGATCATGCCCCTCTTGGCATATGGCTTGGTCCTGGCCTTTGAAATGCCGCCTGAAATCGCCGTCGGCATGATTCTCCTCGGGTCTTGTCCGAGTGGTACGGCGTCGAATGTCATGGGGTTCTTAGCGAAAGCTGACGTTCCCCTGTCCGTTTCCATTACGACCTGCTCGACCTTGTTGGCGCCGATCATGATGCCTTTTATCGTTTGGGGGCTTGCCGGTCAGTGGGTTGAAGTCTCCTTTGCCGCCATGGCCATGACGGTCATGAAAGTTATCTTAGTTCCCCTGGTTTTAGGTCTTTTGGCTCATCGTCTCATGGGGGAAACGCATATCGCTTCTTTATCGAAGGTATTGGTCCTTGTTTCAGCTTTTGGCGTTTTGGTCATCGTCGGCGGCGTCATCGCTATCAATGGGGCTAAGATTTTGGATATGGGCATCTTCATCATCCTCATGGTTCTCCTCCATAACCTCGGCGGTTTCCTCTTAGGTTATGTCGTTACGGGTAAATTGGGACTCGGGAAAAAGCAGCAGCATTCCGTTACCTTGGAAGTCGGAATGCAAAACGATGCCCTGGCCATTTCCTTAGTATCGGTATTCTTTGCCCCGGCTGTCGCCATTCCGGCTGCTGTCGGAGCCGCCATCCATCAAGTAACGGGATCTATTTTGGCGGGAATCTTTGCCCGTCATATGGAAGCTCGGGAACAGAAGCAACGTGAGGCCATCAAGGCGCAGGCCGTCATGGATGCCGTACCGGGAAATCATTAGTTACAAGGAGGCTGTCGTATTTTGGCGATGGCCTCTTTTTCTTGGTTAAAGGCGAGTATCTTTTTGGGTATGAAAAAATCACCACTCCGATGATAAGGAGTGGTGATTGATATGAATCGAGTACGATGGAACCGATCTCAAATGGCTTGAGGGAAGGCGTTGGTCAGGATGGTTGCCCCGCCTTCAGTCATCTTGGTCTGTAGGCCCGGAATGGTATTTCCCGTCGTTTCGATGTCCGTCGGAATGCGTTTATACGGGAGCTTTCGCAAGATCCGGGTCATGGCCGGATAGAGGACATCGTCGGGATTGTTTAGAATCGACGTCGATTCGATGTCGTAGCCGTTGTCGGAATAGCTGCTCATGCGGTCGGTGCGCTTGTCGTAGGCATAGACTGTCAGACGGTAGCGGTATTCGGTATACGTTTCGCCGCCGTCGCGGAAGCGATAGCTTCCCATGAACTGACGCCAGTACCAGGTCTGTACGACCGGGACCAGGACGACATCGGCGTTATTCTGCTTGGAAATTGCCCGCAGATTTTCTTCGGTTACGTCCGAAGGCGACAGGATGGCTGACGATTCGATGCGGTCCCAATAGGGGATGCGGAAAGGCTGTATCAAGGCCCGTTTCATGTACCGGGCAGCGTAATCGTTTTGGGTCGTATCGGCGATGACGACGGTACGCATGTTGTCGAAGCGAACGTTGTCGGCATTGACGACCGTAAAGGTCAGTAAGAAGAATAGGAGAAGGAGAAATATTTTTTTCATGAAGGCACCTCCCGTCAGATTAGAAATTGCCGTTATCGTTTAAGAGAGGACGCGTATCGTCGGCCCGCGGAATGTATTGTTCTAAGGCGGCCAACATCTTGTCCTTGTCCATGGGCAGGGTGCCGCCGACGGGGAAGAGGTTCGATACGTGATTGCTGCGGAAGATACAGGGATTGGTCATTTCCGTATGACGCAGGATCATGTCCAATTCTTTGAGGAATCCCCGGGCCGTAAGGGGCGTGAATGTACCGCTGACGACATCGTCGTAGAGGGGGACTTCATGGGGAATGATGAGGGACAAGGCGCTGAGCATGGTCGGGTTGATGGCCGAGACGACTTTGGCCGTATGGAGGGCGTGTTCTTTTGTCCGTTCCTGACCGCCGAGGCCGAGGAGGATCATCGTCGACAGCTTCATGCCGGCGGCTAAGGCTTTTTTGCCGGCTTCGATGGTAAGGTCTGCCGTCGTTCCTTTGTCGACATAGGTCAGGACGTCGTCGTCACCGCTTTCGATACCCATGTATACGATGGCAAGGCCCGCTTCGCGGAGGCGCTTCAATTCTTCCGGCGTCTTGCGGATTAAATCGGCCGGCGTCGCATAGGCGCCGATACGGGTGAGCTTGGGGAACTTTTCGTAGCATTTTTCCATGATCTTGATCAAGGTATCGGTCGGCAGTACCATAGCATCGCCGTCAGCCAGGAAGATGCGCCGAATAAAAGGCAGGGCTTCGGCACCGCGTTCGATGATCCCTTCGATTTCTTCGAGGGGACGGATGCGGAATTTCGAGGCTTTATACATATTGCAGAAACGACAGGTATTATGGGAACAGCCGATGGTTACGCGCAGGATAAAGCTGCGGGCTTCACTGGGCGGACGAAAAACGAGGCCGCCGGCGTCATCAATGATCATATAAATCACACCTTTCAAAAGAAAGAAGATAGATTATTAATACATGGTCTATTATACACGAAAAATACGTATTACGAAATAGATTCAGCCGGCGTTTTTTTCTGCAGGATGATGATGAATACCGTTGCGATGATGCAGGCGTAGCCGACGAGTTCGACGGGATGGAAGGTCGTTCCCAGGACGATGGCTGAGGTCACCGAAGCGATGACCGGTTCTAAGGTTCCTATTAAGGTAGCCTTCATGGGGCCGATTTCACTGATGCCGGTGACGAAGGCCGTAAAGGAAATGGCCGTCCCGACGATGACGATGAAGGCTACGGCAAACCATCCCATAGCGTCGAGGGCCGGCCAGTGGGTCCAAACCTGTGTCGACAGGCCTAAGACGATACTGCCGGTAATCATGCCCAGGCCGTTGGTGATGAGGGCACCCCAGTGGGCAGCCAGGCCTTGAGATAAAACGGGATAGGCGACACCGGCGACGGCGCCCATGAGGCCCCAGGTCAGGCCAAGGGGCGAGAGGACCATCGTCGACGGGTTGCCCTGGGTTGCTGACAAGTATACGCCGCCAAAGGCCAGGAAGACCGAGATGATTTCCCTCGTCGTCGGCCGCTTATGGAAGCGAACGGCTAAGTAGAAGGACATAAATACGACGCAGAGGGTCTGCAGGACCGTCGCCGTGCCGGCGTTGGAATTTTTTATGGCTGATAAATAGGAAAATTGGCTTAGGGTGAGACCGAAAATCGCAAAAATGACCAAATGCCGCAGACTGATCGGGTCATGCAGCATCTGTCGAATTAAATGGCTTTTTTTCGGTATGACCATGAACGTTAGGAGAAGGCCGGCCAGGGCCATGCGAATCGATGCTACCCATGAGGGTTCTACGGGATAATTGGAGAGCAAAAACTGACTGGCGACGCCGTTAACGCCCCACGTCACTGCTCCGATGACACAAGCTATGATACCATGCTGCGTTTTGGTCATGCTAAAACCTCCTCTGCCGTGTATATTATCCTTTAAGTATACACGAGAGCTAATAGAGGGGCAAGGGGAGTCCGATTCCCGCAAGGGCGGCGCATATGGGTATAGAAAAAAGAGTTGCTGAGGCAGCTCTTTTTCTTATTTCTTACCGTTCTTGCCGTGTTTCTTTTCAAAGGCGATCATATGGGCTTCTTCGTCGGAATGGCCGTCGGCCTTGGCCTTTTCGATGAGGGAAACCATTTCTTCATAGGCTTCGGGAATGACTTTGGTCAAGTGATTTACCGTGTCGTCCCAATTTTCCAGGAGAATATGGCCTAAGTTACTGTCCGTGTAGCGGACGTGTTTTTCAAGCATCATCTTGACGGCTTCTTTTTCGGATTCATCGGCCAGTGGTTCCAGTTTTACTAAGTCGGTGTTGCATTTTTGCGGGTCTAAGTCGTAGATATAGGCGATGCCGCCGGACATGCCGGCTGCAAAGTTGTGTCCCGTCTGACCGAGGATGAGGACCCGGCCTCCGGTCATATATTCACAGCCGTGGTTGCCGACGCCTTCGACGACGGCGTCGATGCCGCTGTTGCGGACGCAGAACCGTTCGCCGGCCGTGCCGTTGATGTAGGCTTCACCAGCGGTCGCTCCATAAAAGGCGACGTTGCCGATGATGATGTTGTCTTCTGCCGGGAATACCGATTCCCGCGGCGGCGATACGATGATTTTCCCGCCGGAGAGGCCCTTACCCAGGTAGTCGTTGGCATCGCCCTCGAGGGTTAAGGTCAGCCCATGAGGAATAAAGGCGCCGAAGCTCTGGCCGGCTGAACCGACGAAGGACAAGGCAATCGTATCTTCCGGAAGGCCTTTTTCGCCATAGGCTTTGGTGATTTCACTGCCGAGGATGGTCCCCGTGACGCGGTCGGTATTCTTGATGCGCAGGCGGGCCCGGATATGCTTCTGCTGTTCCAGGGCCGGTCGGCACATGCGGACCAGTTTGGACATATCGAGGGTCGTATTGATTTTATGGTCTTGAGGCGTCGTGAAGTGGTGGCCTACGGAAGCATCCGTATACGGCCGGTATAGAAGGTTCTTTAAATTGACGGTCCGGGCCTTCCAGTGGCTTATATGATCCCGCTGTTTTAAGCAGTCGTAGCGGCCAATCATTTCTTCTACCGTATGGAAGCCCAGGCGGGCCATGATTTCCCGGAGATCTTCGGCGACGAAATGCATGAAGTTGATAATGTATTCCGGTTTGCCTTTAAAGCGTTTGCGCAGTTTTTCGTCTTGTGTGCAGACGCCGTACGGGCAGGTGTTGAGGTGGCAGACGCGAAGCATGTGGCAGCCGATGGCAAGTAAAGGCGCCGTGCCGAAGCCGAAGCGTTCGGCGCCGAATAAGGCGGCAATGGCGACGTCGCGGCCGGTGAGGAGCTTTCCGTCTACTTCTAAGGTGACACGATCTCGCAGACTGTTGAGGAGAAGGGTCTGCTGGACTTCGGCCAAGCCGATTTCCCAGGGCAGGCCGGCATGGCGCAGGCTCGTCCGCGGTGAGGCTCCGGTACCGCCATCGTAGCCGCTGACGACGATGGAATCGGCCTTGGCCTTGACGACGCCGGCAGAAATGGTGCCGATGCCTGCACCGGACGTCAGTTTTACGCCGATGGACGCATGGCGATTGGCATTCTTCAAATCGAAGATGAGTTCGGCCAAGTCTTCAATGGAGTAGATGTCGTGATGAGGCGGTGGTGAAATGAGGGCGACGCCCGTCGTGGCGTGACGAGTTTTGGCGATGTCCGGGTAGACTTTATTTCCCGGCAGATGGCCGCCTTCCCCCGGTTTTGCCCCTTGGGAGCATTTGATCTGGAGCTCGTCGGCATGGATGAGGTAGTCGCTGGTGACGCCGAATCGGGCCGAAGCGACCTGCTTGATGCCGTCGTTCTTTTCGGTATGGAAGCGGGCGGCATCTTCGCCGCCTTCGCCGGTATTGCTCATGCTGCCGAGGCGGTTCATAGCCGTGGCGATGCATTCGTGGGCTTCTTTGCTGAGGGCGCCGTAACTCATGGCGCCGGTGCGGAAGCGCTTGACGATGGAATCAGCCGATTCGACTTCTTCGATAGGGATGCTGCAGCCGGCAGGATATTCAAATTCGAGGAGATCGCGCAGGCGGAAAATCGTCTCTCTGTTGACATGAGCGGCGTACTTTTTATACGTGGCATAGTCATTGGTCTGGACGGCTTTCTGCAAAAGCTGTACCGTTTCCGGGTCGATGATATGGGGCTGGCCGCCTTTGTGGTATTGGTAGAAATCACCGCGGTCTAAGGCATCCCCCGAGTGGTAGGCTTCTTTATGGCGCAGGGCGTTTTCGGCTGCGATTTCGGAAATTCCCAGGCCTTCGATGGGCGACGGGGTGTTGCAGAAATACTTGTCGATGAGGTCGCGGCTGATGCCGACGGCTTCAAAAATCTGGGCGCCGTGATAGCTGTGGATGGTTGAAATCCCCATCTTAGACATGACGGCTAAGATGCCTTTTACGGAGGCGTCGATATAGTTTTGCCGAGCTTGTTCATAATCGAGGCGGGGCAGCTTTTTGCCGGCAATCAGTTCTTTAATCGATTCTAAGGCGATGTAAGGATTGATGGCCGTAATGCCATAGCCGATGAGGGTGCAGAAGTGATGGACTTCGCGCGGTTCTCCCGATTCCAGGACGAGTCCGACGTCGGAACGGACGGCTTTGTCGATGAGATAGTGGTGCAAAGCTGCCGACGCCAAGAGGGCCGGAATGGCGGCCATGCGGGAGTTGATGCCTCGGTCCGATAGGACCAGAATATTGGCCCCGTTTTTGATGGCCTTCAAGGCGTCGATACATAGCGATTCGATGGCTGTTTCCATACCTTCAGCCCCATTGTTTACGGGATAGAGCATGGATAAGGTGGCTGTGTGGAGCTTGGGCGTCATGAGCGACTTGATGACGGCCAGCTGTTCATTGGTCAGAATGGGCGTCTTTAAGTACAACGCTGCCGTCGAGGCTTCATTGGGCTCCATGATATTGGCTACGTTGCCGACCATGATCGATGACGACATGACCGTCTTTTCGCGGACGCCGTCGATGGCCGGATTGGTGACTTGGGCGAAATTTTCTTTAAAATAGTCATATAAGAGTTGGGGCCTGTCGTTCAGGACGGCCAGGGGAACGTCGACACCCATGGAATCGATGGCATGGTGTCCGTCGCGGGCCATGGGCAGGATGACCTTGTCCATGTCTTCTTGCGTATAGCCGAATACTTTTTCCTGTTCCTTTAAATCGTAAGGGATGATGGCTTCACTGTGAGGAAGCGACTGGGTATCCATGAGGTCGTCGAGGTCGGTGATATGTTCTTTGTACCAGTCGGCATAAGGATGTTCGGATGCGATTTCGTGCTTTATTTCATCGTCGCCGATGATGCGTTGTTTTTTCGTATCGACGAGGAGCATCTTGCCCGGTTCGAGGCGCCCTTTATAAAGGATGTCTTCCGGTGGGACCGTGACGACGCCGACTTCAGAACTGACGATAACCCGGTCGTCACGGGTGACATAGTAGCGCCCCGGCCGCAGGCCGTTCCGGTCGAGCATGCCGCCGATGACCGTGCCGTCGCAGAAGCCGATGGCTGCCGGTCCGTCCCAGGGTTCGAGCATGAAGTTGTGGTAGCGGTAGAAGTCGCGTTTTTCGGGGCTCATCAAGGGATCCCGTTCCCATGGTTCCGGAATCATCATCATCATGGCGTGGGGCAGGGAATGGCCGGTCATGTAGAGGTATTCCAGGCAGTTATCGAACATGGAAGAATCGCTGCCCGTGTCATCGACGACGGGAAATACCTTTTCCAAATCCGGGAAGAAGGCCGACTTCGATTTGCCTTCGCGGGCATTGAGCCAGTTGATGTTGCCTTGAATCGTGTTGATTTCTCCGTTGTGGACGATATAGCGATTCGGATGAGCTCTGGCCCAGCTGGGGAAGGTATTGGTGCTGAAGCGCGAGTGGATGAGGGCCATGGATGTGATGAAGTCCAGGTCCGATAAATCGAGGAAGAAGTGGCGCAGCTGCACCGATGTCAGCATGCCTTTATAGACGATGGTCTTCGACGACAGGCTGGCGATATAGAAATCCGTTCCCTGTTCCTGACTTTTGGGAACGATGGCCTTTTCAGCTAATTTTCGGATGACGTATAGTTTCCGTTCGAAGTCCATCTGGGTCTTCATGGCCGGGTCTTTTCGAATAAAGACTTGCAGAAAATGGGGACACGTTTTTTTGGCGATATTGCCGATCAGGCTTTCGTCGACAGGGACGTCGCGCCAACCGAGGATAGAAAGGCCTTCGGCACGGACGATGTCTTCAAAGGCATCCATTTGTTCCTTACGAAATGTTTTATAACGATGTGCAAAAATCATGCCGACGCCATAGTCGCCCTCGTCGGGCAACGAAAAGCCGAGGACGTCACATTCGCGGCAGAAGAATTGGTGCGGTATCTGAACTAAGATACCGGCGCCGTCACCGCTGTTGGCATCGGCCCCTTCGGCGCCGCGATGGCGGAGATTTTCTAAAATCGTAAGGGCGTCGTCGATGATGCTGTATGATTTTATCCCTTTTATATTGGCAACGATGCCGATGCCGCAGGCATCGTGTTCGTATGACGGATCATACAGGCCTTGCGGCTCTGGCAGATCACGCATTTTCTTATTCATAGCCAAGTCCCCCTTTGCGTATATAAAAACGAGCCGTCACTGTATGAGAGAGGGCTCGTGGATACTGTGGTGCACTTATGATTATAGACGATTTATAGGGACGATGCAATGACTTTTTTGAATAAATGAACGAAAATACCGATAATTTTAATGTAAAAATCGAATTTATCGTTATTTTTAAAAGATATTAAAGAGAGAAACGTGAAAACTGATTTCTAAAGAGAGAGGCGCCGCCATTGGCCGGATGACGCATGGCGACTGCCGGAATGCCGGAGGCTTCCAGCGTTTCTGCCGACTTTCGGCCGATGGCAGCAACGCGGATGTCCGGACGGCAGAGGCTGAGCAAGGCTTTGGCATAAGAAAGACCGGCCGCCAGTTCGGCATCGCTCGGTGTGCGGTTGGAGAAGGGCGACTTTTTATGAGGATGGAAGGGGAAGATGTTCCACAGCAGCACATCCTGGGGATCAATCCCGTTGTCGACGATGGCGCCCCAAACGTAGGTGTCGGTCGGTTCGTTCATGCCCTTTTCCTGCTGAGGTCGACTGGTCATGAAAGTGCAGTCCGGACGGCTCGTGCGCTCGCCGCGACGGCCGAGGATGATGGCTGAGGATATCTGTTTATGCTCATCGAGGAGCATCCGTTCACAGGTGATGGGAATTCCCGTAAAGCGGCAGCCCTGGTAACCGGCAGCTTCGGCAATGAGTAAAATGCGGGCGCGGCTCAGGCGGGGTTCCAAGTAATCCTGAAGCTGGCGGCAGCGGATATCCGGCGCTTCCGGACCGATGTCGCACTGTTCGTCGTAGTCTGACCAGGGGTTGAAGACGTCCGGTTCATGGTAAGCGCAAAGTGACTGGATAAGATTTTTCATGATACTCCTTTTTGGCTATGGTGCCGGCGTAAAGATATAGTACGAGCCGACTTGGCCCGTTTCATGAGTCAAGGGGAAGAAGTCCGATGCCAGATAATCTCGGTAGCGGCTCTTGGGAACGATGATGGTCAGGGCCTGATGGGTTTTCAGGCGGTTGATGACCGAAGATTCTTCTTCTGTCGGGTAGAGATGCTTTTTAGACCAGACTTCATCGCGCTTAAGACGGGCATTTTCATCGTATGATGCCGGCGCTGTCCAGATGGCTGTTTTCCCTGTATAATAAGGATAAGAGGTCCGGTATTCTTCAAAGAAGTAGGCCTGCCCCGAGATGTTTGCCGTAATCAGGTTTTTCGCTGAACGGTACTGATAAAAGGGGGTCAAAACCTGGAAGGTTACCATGAGGTAGGTGACGGCTGTCAGCGCCGTGATGAGAATCGGCAGGGCGATGTAAGCCTTCTGCCACCAGGCGATGAGAATCAGGACGGCCATGACGGCGATGAAGACGGTCAGTATCGTGAGGCTGTCGACTGGGAAAGGAGCTTTATCGGTAAAGAAGGTCAAGGAGGCAAACAGCAGACCGAAAATCAGAGTCGGAATGATGACCGTGAGCCACAGACGATGACTGTCTCTTTCGTGGAAAGAATCGATGGCCCAAGCCCCGAGATAGAGTAAAGGCCAATTGGCGATATAGGCATAGGTCGGGTATTTCGTGGCCGCGAGGCTGTAGCATAAAATCGTTCCGACAGCCCAAATGGCCATGAAAACGTAGGTATCGTCATGACGGCGGCGCTTCCATAGGCCGTACAGGCAGGGACCGGTCCATGGCAGGAGACTGACCGGGACGAGGACCAGATAGTAGTACCAGACATCGTATTCCGGATGTTCCGATACGGTGGCCCGTGTGACGTTGTTAAAGCCCAAGAAACCGTCGATGAAATCCTTTCCGTGTATACTGTACATCGAACCGTACCAGCTCAGACAGAGCAGTAGGAAGAGGATGATGCCGACCGGTGGGAAGAGACGCTTGGCGTAGGCTGCCTTTTGCTGAACAAGAGCAAAAATCAGGAGAAATAAACCGGGCAGGACGAGACCGACAGGACCCTTGGTGAGAACCGCGCCGGCAGCCATGACGTAGGCGGCGATCACGTAGTTCTTTTTGGCTTCTGTCAGGCCGATATACGCAAAAAATAAGGTGGCTCCGCTAAAGAAATAGAGCGGCTGATCGGTGATGACGGATCGGCTGATGAGCCAAAATATCAGGGACGTCGCCGTCATGGCTGAAAAGAGAAGGGCCGTTGCCGTCCGTCCGGTTTGCCGCAGGGCGAACCAGGCGCCCAGTGTGCAGGACATGGCCCCGAACAGGACGGCCGGCAGGCGGGACGCAAAGTCCGTGGCTCCGAAGATGCTGTAGGACAGGCTCAGGAGCCAGTAGAGAAAAATAGGCTTGTCGTACCAATAGGTGCCGTAAATCTGCGGCGAAATCCAGTTGCCGCTGCGGACCATCTCGAGGGCTGTCAGGGCGTAATTGGATTCGACCGGGTCGGTGACGGCCAGTGTCGATATCCCGGCAGCCAGAAACAGAAAGGTTGCTGCAAAGACGAGCGTGAGCAGGGATGACTGTTTCATGAGTACCTCCTAAGGATGATTGATGAGGATGACTTGTGACGGCGTTTCTCCGGCAATGCCGAAGTGGTCGATCAACGGTTTTGAGCGGGCCAGTTTATGGAAGGTCGCTTTAGTCATGATGAGGAAAATCTTATCGTTCTGCGTAAGCAGGGATTCCAGTTCCGGATTTTTTACAGGGTCCCATTCTTCCCCGTACATCCCGCTGTAGTACGTAATGCCGGGGCGGAGAAATTTTTCAACGTATAATTGAGAGTGGCCGTCGTAGACGTCAGGCAGGATTTGGGCTGTATCATAAGACGTGACATAGCTTTTGAGTTGGGGGATTACGTGTCCGAAAATGCCCCAGGAGAAACAAATCATGGTGACTGCGGCGACAATAAAGGATGCTCGGAAGCGTCTGTGCCATAAAAAGTACGTCGGCAGAAAGAAGGCGGCGGCAAGACCAATCGATACCCAAACGATGGCCGGGCGGAAGAATTCAGCGCCGGGGCTTAAGGGAAGGGCGTTGCAGGCGAGCAGCAAGAGGCCCAGGACATAGGAGGCGGCCAGAAGGGCACGGGGAAAGCTGCGTTCAATATAAGACCGATACCAATACCAGCCGATGAGATACGCCGTCGGCGGAAACATGGGAGCGATATAGGTGACGAGCTGAGTCTTTGAAAAGGAGAAAAAGAGGAAGATGAACCCGGCCCATACGAAACAGAATTGGAGCGCGTCGCGAAAGGGGTCCCTCTTTTTAAACAGCCGCCGAAGGGCCGGGACGAGATAGACCGTCCAAGGCATCATAGCGGCCAATAAGACCGGAATAAAGAAAACCAGGCTGTTCTGACCGGGGTGTTCCGGGGCGGCAAAGCGGGTGAGGTTGTGATAGCCGATGAAGGTGTCTAAGAAGATTTCACCATGAACCTTGTACATGAGGACGTACCAAGGCAGGCCGACGGCAAAGGCCAAGAGAATCCCCTGGGGAATCTTCATTTCTTTGAGCAGCGTCCATTGCCGGGTCCAGGCGATATAAATCAGCATGATGAGGGCCGGAAAGGCGTATCCTACCGGGCCTTTGACCAACAGCGACAGGCCGCAGAAGAGATAAGCTGTATAATACTTTTTCCGGTAAAAGGACATCATGGCGACGGTCAAGGTCAGGACCAGGGTCATGTCGGTGACGGCAGCCTTGCCGATATACATGAAACCGAAGCTTGTTACCAAGAGCAGCGCCGATAAGGCGGCAATGGGCTTATTGAAAATGTCGCGACCGGCAGCATAGACGTAGATCGTCGTTGCCATGGCGGCCAGGGCGCTGGGCAGACGGGAGGCGAAGTCCGTAGCTCCGAATAGGCTGTATGAAATCATTTCCAGCCAGTAAAAGAAAGGCGGCTTATCATACCAATAATTACCGAATATGCGGGGCGAGAGCCAGTCTCCGGCAGCCAGCATTTCTCTGGCCGTTTCCCCGTATACGGGTTCATCCGGATCCATGAGAGGTACCGCACTTAAAAATGGCAGCAAAATGATTGCTGCCACCAAGGCGACGATAAGGCCGTAGCGATTGTCATATAGCCATTGTTTCATGCGGCATTTCTCCGGCGGCGCTTATGCCAGAAATAGACGACCGCTGCGATGACGCAGACGACGGCGATGACGATGAGGAAGATGTGGTTGTACTGGATGAGATCGCGCCAATGACTGCCGAGGAGCGAGCCGGCCCATACCAGGAGCAGCGTCCAAGGGATGGTGCCGATGATGGTGAAAATCGTGAATTTCCAGAAGGGATAACGAGCGATACCGGCCGGGAACGAGATAAAGGTCCGGACGCCGGGCAGGCAGCGGCAAATGAGGACGGCAGCACCGCCGTACTTATTGAACATGTTTTCTGCCATTTGGAATTTGTGCTCGTTAAAGAAGATGTACTTGCCGTATTTTAAGAGCAGGGGACGGCCGCCGTACGAGCCGAGCCAGTAGCTTAAGACAGAGCCGACGAGGCCGGCCAGACAGGCGACGATGAAGGTCGTCCAAAAAGAGAATATTTGCTGAGAAATGAGAAACCCGGCGAAACCCAGTACGACTTCACTGGGGATGGGGATGTTGGCATTTTCTAAGACCATAGCGACGAAAAGGGCGATATAGCCATACGATTCCATGAGTTGTAATAGCGTATCCAATGAGGCACTCTCCTTAGGGTGACTAAAAAAATAAACTTTACGATATATAATAGCATAGATGGTCTGTGCGGGCTAGTAATTATGCGAATTAACCCTTGCTTTTAAAGCATGATAGGTGGAGCAGTGCGTATCGGCAAAGGAGATAACTGTAAACGACCAGGATGAGGACGGTCAATAAGGTTTTCAACCACGAGGCAGCCGCCAGGGGATGGAGAAACCAGGCTGTATGAAGGATAATCGGTTCGCTGATGAAGAACAAGCCGTATCCCAGTCGATGAAGGGTATGCGACCACGGGCGATGGCCGTTGAAATACCGATGAAAGAAGGCTGTCAGTCCCAAAATGGCAGTCATGGGAAGGGCTGCGGACAAGAAGGCTGTCATCCAGGGATTTGCCGGGAGCGTACCGTTCAGCATCAGACTATTGCCAATCAGGATGACGATAAAGGCGATGAATATACCCAGTGAAGGCTGGTATCCATTGGCTGTAAACCAGCGGCTGCGAAAGGCCTGAAGTCCCATGATAAAGGAAAATGTAGACAGAATCAGCCAGTCGGGCCGGATGACAGCGATGAAGGGAATGATCAGCGACTGCGGCAGGAAGAGTCGACAGCCGTATAAGGCCGCTGCTAATAAGAGAAAAAACAACGTCAGAAAAGGAATGGAAGGAGGCGCGAGCTTTCGCTGCTGCAGGAAACTGTGAGCGCCCCGTTTTACCAGGCTCAATAAGGCAAATAACAACAGCAGCCAGGCCAAGGCCCAAGAGACGATAGGGAGGGTGCCGGTCACTATTTTTTCTTCAATACCAAAGAGGACCAGTACGATGAGGGGCAGACCCAAGCGGTGCCATCGATCTTTGAGAAAGAATGTAATCGTACGTATCCGAAGTTTTGAGGCTCCGAAATAGGCACTGATAAAAAAGATGACGGCAATGGCAATGGTCGTACTTTCTTCATAAAAGACGGTTCCCAATGGCAGCAATAGGGCAGCCAGGGTCAATATAATCGATAAGCTGCGCAGGTTATCGAAATAAATGAGTCGATTCATAGTTCAGACCTTCTTTCTTCTCGGCAGTAAAAACGAAGCGCTTGTTTCAAACTGCTTCTATATACTATAGTGATATTATAACGTTTTCTTAACGGATGTAAAAAATATTCTGAAAATAACTTTCTTTTCGGATTTGGAATAGGCCTGACGCAGGAATCTAGATATGATACACTGTTGGAAGAAGCCTGTGCTGACGCTCGGTGACTTCTTTACTGTCCGTATCCGATCAGGGGGACTTTGCCCTGATTCCGGAGCGAGTCACATCCTTTGGGTTTGATGCCATCGGCGTAAGGCCTCATTCTATGATGAATGAAGGGCAGGATGACAATATTTTATGTTTCTATGGACTCATCATACCATAGTTATGAGGTATTGACAGATAAAAATAATGTTTTGAAAGAAGTGAAGTACTTATGATTTCTACAGAAGACAGCATTATCCGCTTGGTAATCTCCCTTATCCTGGGAGCCATCATCGGTTATGAACGGCAGTCCCAAAGTAAGTCGGCCGGGCTTCGAACCCATACGCTGGTGTGCGTCGGTTCTTGTCTGTGTATGATTATTTCAATCAATGTCGCCATGGAGTATTTTTTTGAGTTCGGCTACCGCAATGCCGATCCCGGGCGTATTGCAGCCCAGGTCGTATCGGGTGTCGGCTTTATCGGTGCCGGGACGATTTTAGCGAATCAGAAAGAACGCAGTGTCCGCGGGCTTACGACGGCAGCCGGCATTTGGGCCGTATCGGCTATAGGCCTTGTCGTCGGTGCCGGATATCTGGTGGTAGCGATTGTGGCGACAGCTCTTATTTTCTTAGTCCTGACCGTCTTCGTCCGCTTAGATGCCCGCCTGGAAGGGCAGTTCCGGAAAAAATACATCATGCATGTCGTCATGAAAAACAATATCGGCCAAGCCCGGAGACTGTCCCATTTTGTCAGCGACCATCAGCTCCATATTAAAAAGTTCCACAATTACAGTGACGATGAGGCTCCCCTTTCGGAAATAGAGTTGGAATTGACGGCTCTGTCCCATGTGGATGCGCCGGAAATCATCAGTGAGCTCTTGGCGGTGAAGGGAATCAAGGAAGCCGATTTTTATGCCGACGACGGTCAGAAAAAAGCCCTTGTCGGTCCTTAGAGATACTGTATACAATATACTTCGTGTGTATACAGTATTTTGCGCCCTTTTCTATATAAAAATAGCCCTTCCGGTGCTATAATGCAGAGCGTTGGAACCTTTAGATGTGCTAAAGGGGTAATGGATAGAGAGAGGGGTTTTTACTATGACGATTATGGCAGCAGCAAGTAGAGAAGGAAAGGTTTTGCGCGACGTCGTATTTTCCGCCAGTGCCGCCGCCCGGGAAGCGGCCGCTCGGTATGGGGCAGAGCGTGTCGTGAATGCAGCTATCGGCTGTTATGCCAGTGATGATGAGAAACTGGCCTGTCTGCCCGTCGTAGAAGAAATCTACCGCGCCTTGCCAATGCGCGATTTTATCACCTATGCGCCGCCTTTGGGCTTAGAATCCTACCGTCAAGGGGCCATCGACGAAGCCTTTGAAGACTGCCGTCCGCAAGGGTATGCCGATGCCGTGGCAACGGCCGGCGGTACCGGAGCGATTCACATTGCTATCGCCAACTATTCTGAAGTGGGTGACGTCGTTCTTACGACGAACTGGCGCTGGAATATTTACGATGCCTTGTGCCAGGAAATCGGCCGTCGGCTCCGGCCTTTTTCCATGATTGATTCAGAAGGGCATTTTAATATTTCTGCTTTTTCAGAAGCTGTATCACAGGCCTTTGAACAACAAGACTCGCTGCTGATCATTCTCAACACGCCGGCTAATAACCCGACGGGCTTTGCCTTGTCCGATGAAGAATGGAATCAGGTTCTCGACGTCTGTCGCTTCCATGAAAAGCGCGGAAAACGGCTGAGTCTGCTCGTTGATATTGCCTACATTGCCTATGCCGGTGAAAAGAATAAAGTGCGCTCCTTTATGCAGCAGTTCTCGAACCTCCCGGCCCATATTTTTTCGATGTTTGCTTTCAGCATGTCGAAAGGCTATACGCTGTACGGTCAGCGGGCCGGAGCCCTTATCGGCGTATCGTCCAGCAAGGCTGTTATCGATGAATTTGCTGACCTCGGAAAGTATTCAGCCCGGACAGCCTGGTCCAATGTCAACCGGGCGGCGATGACGCTGCTGACGGAAATACGAGGCGATCAATCACTGAAAGCCCGCCTCGATGCCGAACGACTGGCTTTTGCCGATAAGCTTCACCGCCGCGGAGCCATCTTCGTTGAGGAAGCCCGACGCTGCGGTCTGCAGCACGTTCCCTATCAAGGCGGCTTCTTCATTTCCGTTCCGACGGATCAATCGACTGCCCTTTGTCAGGCCCTTCAAGAGGATCTTATTTTTGCCGTTCCCTTAGCTGAAGGCGTGCGCCTGGGCATTTGCTCCATTGCCGAAAGCAAGATGAAGGGATTGGCAGGAAGAATCAAGAAGGCTGTCGATGGGCTTGAGGGAATGAATAACCTCTCCATGGCCGGTAAATAATTTTTTACAATAAAAGACAAAAGGATGACCAAAATTTTTGTGTTGGTCATCCTTTTTATTTGCAAAATTCTCTCAGAACCTGTATAATGAAAGTATAAATTTATAATTATATACTATTTATATGAAGTTGTAAAGATTGTGAGTAGAACGGGTAATGGACGAGGTCCTCTCTACAGAGGGCAGCGTTATTGGCACGGCATATGGAACATCGGAGCAACTTTTTTTCCATATGGAGCAAAGTTCAAGCATAGGCAGAGGCCCTTGAGCTGCGTGTGACTTTATAAATTGAGAAAGGTGGGACAACTGCTGCTGCCTCTGCAGACATAGATCGGAAGACCGCGTCCGCGTAAGGATTGGCAAGTCTTTTCACTTCGGGGGAAACCACTGCATATGGAGGATACATCTGCCTTCGTTGCGAACATCTTGTTATAGGACAAAAGCTCTCCTGTATTCTGTGTTTTTAGCAGCAGTGAGCTGCATGAATGGATTGAATCGATTTATGGGTTGTATGTTAGGCGGAGCCGTCGGCGATGCCTTGGGCTTTGTCATTGGTAAAGACGATTTAAAGACGATTCATAAGAAGTACGGACCTTATGGGTTGCGCACCGTTTTAAAGTCGGCTAAGAACGGCAATAAGAGTATCATTTCCGACGATACACAGTTGTCCTTATTTACGGCAGACGGGATGCTTTGGGCCGACCACGACGGACTGGAACCGACGGAAGGTTTGTACCGCTCTTATATGCGCTGGTACTATACGCAGACGGAGCGCATCATCCGCCCGGAACAGGAAAAATGGATGAATCGTCAGTCCCATGAAGTCGCACTGGAATACGACATGATGGGGGAACAGGCTTTATTTGCCCGCCGCTCTCCCGGGAAAACTTGTTTGACGGCCTTGGCGTCAGGGAAAAAATTGTCCCGTGATGAAACCATCAATCACAGTAGCGGCAACAGTACGGTCATGCGGGCAGCTCCTATCGGGCTCTTTTATGAAGGCGATCCGGAGAAGGCCTTTTTTGTCGGCTCTCAGGCTGCCAGTCTGACACACGGCAATCCCAAAGCATTTCTGTCGACGGCAACGATAAGCGCCATCATCGCTTCTTTGGCAGTGGGCAAGGATATCAGTACGGCTCTCGGCGGGGCCCTCCATATTCTGCAGCGTGAGCCGGAGGGGACGCGTCTTTTGAAATTGCTCCTGCGATCCATTGATGAAGCGGTTACGGACCGTAATCCCGTCCGGTCTATGAAGAAAATAGGTCTCGGGAAAAAAGCCGATGAGGCTTTGGCTTTGTCCATTTACTGCGTACTCAAGACGGGAACCTTGAAAGAAGCGGTCCTCATGGCCTGCAACCAGGATGGCGACAGCGATACCTGCGGGGCTATCTGCGGGAACATTATGGGGACCATCTTTGGCGATAAGGCTATCCCAAAGAGCTGGAGCTGCAATTTGGAATGTGATGTCTTGATTCGGAGATTGTCGCAGTGCCTCTATGAACACAATCGGCTGCAGCAAGTTGCAAGTGAAGCTGTCAGTCACTGATATTTCTTCTGAAGCTTTTTTCTTGACATTATGTGTGCATCCCATATAATGAGATTATTATTCTTGGCGTCGTGATGATGCCGGATCGGGGGAGCGCTTATGATTGAATCCATTGACCGGGCCTTGGCCGTTTTACAGCTCTTTTTAAAGGAAGAGCGGCCCCTCAGTGTAACGCGTATCAGCAAAGTCATGGAACTCCATAAAAGTACGGTAAGCCGTACGCTGGAGACGCTGGAACACCGCGGATTTATTCAAAAGGATGAAGAAACGGGCAAATACTGGCTTGGACTGCAGGCGTACGCCTTGGGAATGCTGTTTCGCGAAAAGGATAAATTTCATAAAGTGGCCTATCCGTATGCCAAGGCCTTGTCCCTGCAATGCAATGAAGGCGTCCATATCACGACCTTTGCCCATAATGGCGCCTCCTATCCGCAGCACATCATCTTGGAAAAGATTAAGTCTCCCAGGACCATCGATACGGCACCGCCTATCGGCGCCGTCCGCCCGGCCTACTGCTCGGCATCGGGCAAGTGTTTGCTGGCCTTTTCAGAGGACTACCGAAAGGCTTATACGGGCTGTACCTTGAAAAAATTTACAGAATATACCGTTACTGACTGGAAAGAACTCTTGCCGGCATTGGACGAAATCCGCAATCGCGGCTATGCCATCGAACGGGAGGAAGTCGAGCTCGGCATGGCCTGTGTGGCGGCACCCATCTTTCGCAGCGGTCGCATCATCGCGGCCATCAGTGTTTCCGGACCGGCCGAACGAGTGGCAGATGCGAATCGGGAGACCACGATTCAGGCTGTGGTCAAGACGGCCGGGGATATCAGCCAGGCCTTGGACTGAGGACGGAGTCGTTTCTCTTGCGCAAATGTAAAATGTTCTTCGATGTGAATTGTTTGGTATAAAAATCATGCGAAACGGGAATATACTACATGCATTTGCAGAAATAGACTTTTATGGTACAATAGGCATGGATACTACATTCGGGTCACAAGATTGTCTGTTGTGAAATGAAAAAATCTTTCCTTTTCAATTGCAGCAGTGTGGGAACAGCTTGGGATCTTATCCATGATTCGAGGCGAAAAAGAATGCAAACTACAATCAGTATGGCTGCAACGACAGTGCCACGTGTGGCCTACCCATATAAAACGCGCAATGGGGGCGCTACTGTTACCATTTTTGTGCCTTACAATTGCCATAATCATTGTCCTTTTTGTATCAATAAGGCTGAATATGAAGACATGACCGGCTTTTCGGAAGAAGCCATCTGCCGGAGTATTCGCTTGATGGACAGCATTACGCCTTCTTGTGATTTTGTTTTTACAGGAGGAGAACCTTTTGCTGATATGGAATCACTGCAGCGCATGCTGGACTGCATTCCCGTGACACATAAGGTATATATCAACACCACCCTTCCGGTTTTTGAAACACAGACGGAAGACGATATCGTCGCTTTTACTCAGCGGAATCGTCATAAAATTACGTGCATCAACGTTTCTCGTCATATGCAGCATTATGTGGAAGAATCGAATGATCAGCTTCTGACGCGATTGGCCGTTCCTTTCCGCATTAACTGCGTCCTGTATAAGAAATACCCCGTCGATCAGATAAAACCGTATTTGGAACGGTTTATTAAACTCGAAGGTGCGTCGATTCAGTTCCGTTTTGACTATACGGAAACGACGCCGGAAAACCTGTACGAAGAGGAAAATGATCAGATTCTTCACGACTTAAAAAATATTGCCGAGTATACAGGCCTGGACGGTTGCCGTATGCGCTGCGGTTTTCATTTCGATTATCAAGGGATGGAATTGACCTATCATAAGACCCTGCCATACAGCACGGTCATTGAACGGGATGAAAAAGACGGAAAGAATTACGATATCCTCTATGACATCCTGATCAAGCAGAATGGTGCCATTCATTCTGACTGGGATGGGACGCCCCTTGATCTTGAAGCTTACCGTAAAGTCGTCTTTGAACCGTATGATCTCCGATGGATTCAACCGTCGCGGACGGGGATTGGCAAACATCTGCCTTTCTTGAAGACCGCTTGCGCTGTTTTTCATTAATTGAATAGTTTTTGTATGACCGATAAGGGATTGCTGAGCGGCAGCAGTCCCTTTTTTTGATTTTGTCTGACTTCGGATAAGATGCTTTATCTGTTCTTTTCCAGTGGAAATCGGGTATAATAGGGGTAGATCAGATTGGCGTAAGGAGGCACTTTTATGGCAGTTACCATTTTAATGGGCAAGGCCGGAAGCGGCAAATCGTCCCAATGTTTTAAAGAGCTGCAGGACTGGGAAGCTGGGGGCGGAAAGGCGATGCTCCTAGTCCCGGACCAGGCGACATACGGCGCTGAACGGCGGTTGGCTGAACACGCTAAAGGGCGGGGCTTTGTGGGCACACAGGTCGTCGGCTTCTCCCGATTGGCCTACAATGTGTTTCAAGAGCAAGGCCTTTCTCATGCATCGCTGTCAGAGTTGGCTCGGAAGATTATTTTACAGCGCTTGCTTCACAAGGGCGAAAAAGATTTTTCCCTCTTGCAGACGGCTGCCAGACAGCCTAATTTTGCCGATACGGCCGGTCGATTTTTAGGGGAATGCCGCTCTTTCTGTGTATCCCCGGATGACCTGCGTAAAGCGGCTGAATCTGTTTCCAGTACGACCTTATCCCATAAGCTCCAGGATATGGCCTTATTATACGAGATGTATCAGGCTTTTTTGAGCGACCATTTTGGATCAGCTGATGATACCATGACGCTATTGGCGAAGACCGTCGACAAGGATCCGTTTTTGCAGGGCGCCCGCGTTTGGGTCGATGGGTTCCAATGGTTTACGCCGCAGCAGATGAATATTTTACAACAAATCGAAGCGGTGACCGACCGATTGACCATTACCCTGACCATCGATGCCGACCACCTTTTGCAGCAGCGCCGGGAAACAGCCCTCTTTCATCGGGCCTATGAGGTATACCGCGATTTACAGCGCCTCTTTCCGCATCTGGAAACGGCCGTCGTCCCGGAACAGCCACCGAAAACCTTGACGGCCTTTCAGGAGGACTTCTTCCAAGTTGTTCCGGCGGTACAGTCCCATCCGGTATCGGCCCTATCCATTTGGGAATGTCAGGATAAAGACGGTGAAATAGAAAATATCGCTCGGGAAATCCTCCGCCAGTGCCGCAAGGGGCGGCGGTTCCGCGACTTTCTTATCCTGGCTCGGTCGAGCGACATGTACCACCATCGGATGGAACGCATCTTTCGCCGTTACGGGATTCCCTGTTTCAGCGATTATCGGCGTCCCATGACCAGCCATCCGGCCGCCGAGGCCATTTCGGCACTGCTCAGTGTTTTTCGCAGCCGCTGGTCTCATGAGGCCTTGTTCCGCCTGCTTAAAAGCGACCTCTTTCCCATCAGCCGCCGAGATGTCGATGACTTGGAGAACTATTGTCTGGCCTACGGCATACAAGGCTATCATTGGCTGAGTGGGAAGGCGTGGAACTATGGCCGTCGTCATGAAGGCCAAGCCATTATTGAGGAACGCGAAGAAGTTCAGCTCCAGCGGATTCAAGCCATCTGTCAAACCGTGCGGGATATCTTGATGCCGGCTTGGGAGGCATCTCAGGAGATACACCGCCTCCGCGATTGGTGTACCTTACTGTACCAATGGCTGCGGACTCTCGGTGTCCCGGCTGCCCTTTCTCGCTGGCAGGAAGACGATGAAGCGGCAGGGCAGACCGAAGCCGGAAAAGAGCACGAACAGGTTTGGAAAAGAATCATGGATTTTCTTACGGAAATCGTCGACTTCTGCGGTGACGATGTAACCGATATCGATGAATTTTCTCAGATTATCGAGGGCGGCTTGGCTACACTCAAATTCAGCCTCATTCCGCCGACTTTGGATCATGTAACCCTTACCTCAGTCGAACGAGGATATACGATGCAGGCGCCGGTCGTCTTTTTATGCGGCGTCAACGACGGCATTTTTCCGCAGCACAGTAGTGAAGAAGGGCTGTTCAGTGATAAGGAACGGCGCAGTCTGGCTGATCTCGGCATCGTTCTCGGGCCGGGAAGCCGGTTTCGTTCCTTCCAGGAACGGTTCCTGTTCTATTTGGCAGCGACCCGGGCCCGTGAAAGCTTTGTCCTTTCCTATATGGTAGCCGACGATGACGGCAGTGCTGTGGAAAAGTCGTCGTGGATTCATCAACTCTGTGATAAGGGATATGTAGAAGATATCATTCGCCGGGATGATTCGATGGATTTTTCTCAGGATGAAAAGCCGGTTTTGGCCCTGCCGGCGGGACTTCATTACTTGCCCGGTCAGCTGCGGCCGGCCTTAGCGGGGCAGGCCGTGGACGATACGTGGTGGGCCCTCTATGACTGGGCCTTTAAGCATGGCTGGCACCATCAGGCCGTACGGGCTGTCCAGGGACTCTTCCATACGAACTTACCGGTGACACTGCCGGCTAACCTCGTACGCCGCTTATTTGCACCGGACGGTGTTTTGCGCGGGTCGGTTACGAAATTTGAACAGTATCGGAACTGCCCTTTTGCGTACTTTTCCCGCTATGGACTTAATCTTGAAGAACGGCGGCGCTATCAGTTTGCCGCCCCGGACCTGGGGATGCTCGTCCATGGGGCGCTGCGCATTATCGGTGAAAAATTGCTTCGAGAAAAGAAGCAGTGGCAGGATATTCCCGACGACGAGGTGCCGGCGATTTGCCGTCAGGCGACGGATGAGCTGGCACCGCAGGTCCAGCACGACATTCTCATGTCGAATGCTTACTTTTCACAGATTAAAGAGCGACTCATCCAAACGCTGACTCGCACGGTCCGCCGTCTCTGTGCTTTCAGCGCAGCTTCGGGATTCCGGATGACGGGCTTGGAAAAATCCTTCGGCCGTCCCGGGAGCCCTTGGGAAGCCCTTCATTTTACCTTGGAAAATGGCCTCGACGTCGTCGTTACCGGTCAAATCGACCGCATCGATATGCTGCGCCAGGACAATCGTACGTATGTTGTCGTCATAGACTATAAATCGGGGCGGAAACAGCTTGATATCAGTCAAATTTTTATGGGACTGGAGCTGCAGCTCTTGACCTATATGTTTGTCGCCCTGCTCAATATCGGAGACGGTGCCGTTCCGGCAGCCGTGCTCTACTGCTACGTCCGTAATGACAAAGTGTCGTTGTCATATCGTATCGATGAGGCCGATAAAAAGAAGGAGTACGATGCTAAGGGTAAGTTGACCGGGTTTTATCTGAACGACGGTGACGTCATGAAGCAGTTGGACCGTTCTATGGAAGGATTTTCGGACTTTTTGAACTTACGATTAAAGAAAGACGGGACCTTGAGTGAACAGTCGAAAACGATTTACGACGAAGCCGGTTGGAGTCACCTCCTGACTTGGGCTTCACAGAAGCTTCAGGATTTGGCCGGCGGCATCGGTGATGGCGATATTTCCATTCATCCGGTCATGCTGAAGCAGCAGACACCGTGTCAGTACTGTCCGTATCGAGCTGTCTGCCGATTCGACCTTTCGATGGCCGGTAATACCTACGATGCAGCCGGCAAGGAAGATACGGATGACATGATACGGACTATTTTTGACAGAGGAGATGACGACCATGGCGTGGACTAATGAACAGCAGGCGGCCATTGACAGCCGAAAACAAACCTTGCTCCTGTCGGCTGCGGCCGGTTCGGGGAAGACGGCCGTCCTGGTCGAGCGTATAATTCGCCGCCTGTTGGATAAGACCTATCCCATTGATATTACGGAACTGTTGGTCGTTACCTTTACCAACGCCGCTGCGGCTGAAATGAGGGACCGTGTCGGACAAGCGCTGATGAAAGCTTTGTCAGAGACGAAGGATCCGCGAATCGAACGGCAGCTGGCCTTATTGCCATCGGCTCATATTTCGACACTTCATTCCTTCTGTCAGTACGTCATTCGCAAGTATTTCTATACTATCGACTTGGACCCGACCTTTTCCATTGCCGGTCAGGAAGAATTGAATCTCCTGCGCCGCCAAGTACTATCGGACGTCTTTTTGTCTTACTACGAAGACGAGGACCGGTCGGCCATTCTCTATCCCTTGGCAGATATGTTCGGTAGTGACCGCGGCGATGACGTCCTGATGGATACGGTAAGCCGCATGTATACCTATGCCCGTAGTTTGGCTTGGCCGGAACACTGGCTGAAAGCGTCGGCACTGGCTTATGAAACCGGCCCTGATACGATCCTCGATGACCTTCCCTGGGTACAGCCGGTAAAAGATTTTGTGCAGCGAGTTCTAAAAAAGGATATTTCCCTTTATGAACGCGCCTTGTATCATCTGAGACAGCGAGATGCTTTTTCGGCGGCTTGCGATCAGTTTTCATCGGAGCAGGAGTCGCTAAAAGCGGCTGCCGGTGAAAGTCGTTGGGACGATTTAAGATGCCGCATCAATGCCGTTGAATTTTCTCGCTTAAAGACGCTGCGCGGCTTATCGGATGACGACAAAGCCATTTGGGAGCAGTGTAAGGCCTTGCGGGACAGTGTCAAGAAAGACGTTACGAAAACACTGCAGCCCGTCTATTTTTCGGCATCATCGGAAGACTGGTTGGACGGAATCCGTGCCATGAAGCCGATCATGGACGGTTTGGTCACGCTGACCTTGGATTTTTCCAAAGCCTTTTCGGCGGCGAAAAGGGACAAGGGATGGCTCGATTTCAGTGATCTTGAACATCTGTGCTTAAAAATCCTTCTCAGTCCCGAAGCTACGCCGGACAATCCGATACGCTCGGCGGCAGCCGAAGAATTGCGCAGTCAGTATGAAGAAGTCCTCATTGACGAGTATCAGGATACGAATGGCGTACAGGAATTGATTGCTCGCCTCGTTTCGTCCGATGACAATCGTTTTATGGTAGGTGATATCAAGCAGAGCATCTATCGCTTCCGCTTGGCCGATCCGACGCTGTTCATGGATAAATACCGCACGTTCAGCCGCGATGCCGAGGCCCGTCAGCGATGCATCGACTTGGGGCGGAACTTTCGCAGTGTACCCCTTGTTCTCGATGCGGTAAACGATGTCTTTTCCAGGGTCATGACGATGGATGCAGCCGGCATGGATTATGGTGAAAGAGAAAAGCTCTATGCCGGTCGGACGGCGCCGGAAGATTCATCTTGGCTGGGCGGCCCGACGGAAGTCGATATGGTCGACACGTCCGGTGACAATGAAGGTCTGACGGCCTTTGAACAGGAAGCTCGTTTTGTGGCTTCCCGCATCCGTGAACTTTTGGAAAGCGGCAAGATGGCGGCCCGAAAAGACGGGACCTTAGAACCCTTATCGTATCGCCATATCGTCATCCTCGTCCGGTCGATGAAAAATAAAGCCGATAAATTGATTGAGGCCCTTCAGGAACGGGGCATCCCGTCATATGCCGAGCAGCGAGGCGGCTATTTCGCCGCTGTTGAAGTCCAGGTCATGCTGGCGCTTTTACGCTGTATCGATAATCCGGAGCAGGACCTTCCCATGGCCGCCGTTTTGCGTTCACCCCTGGTCGGCCTCGATGAGACGGCCTTAGCCGAATTGCGCCTTATGGGCGACGAGACGTTGTGGCAGAATTTGCCGGCCTTTTCCGACTCCCTTGACGAGGCGGATCCGTTGAAAGAAGATATCGATGATTTTATCAGCCATTTTGAAGAATGGCGCACCTACAGTCGTCGCCAAGGCGTTGCTGAACTTATTCAGCGGCTTTATGCCGATACGGCCTACGTCGACTTCGTCGGCGCCATGCCCGGCGGTGACCTTCGTCAGGCCAACCTGAAGGCTCTCTATGACCGGGCACAGCAATACGAAGATGCCGGATTCCGCGGCCTTTTCCGCTATTTGCAGCTCATCGATAAGATGATGGAAGACGGACTCGATCTGGCGCCGGCTAAGGTCGTCAGTGAAAAAGAAGACGTCGTCCGTATCATGAGCATTCATCAGAGCAAGGGGCTCGAATTCCCCGTCGTCATCGTCGCCGACATGGGAAAAGAATTCAACCGCAAGGATCTGCAGGAACCGATTCTCTTCCACAATGAGCTGGGAATCGGCCTTAAGCAGTATGATTCGACGTGGCGAATGTTTTATCCGACCCTCATCTGGAGCGGCATTGAAGCGAAACTTCGCTGGGAAGGGACGGCCGAAGAAGAAAGGGTACTCTATGTAGCCATGACCCGGGCCCGGGATCAGCTGATTCTCATTGGGCATGATTCTAAAGCAGCCGATCATTGGGCGCGCTGGGCTGACGGACTCGATCCGGCTCAGGGAAATTCGTACTTTGATTGGGTCATGCCTACGGTGGCGGCCTATTTTGGAAACCAGGTCAATGCCGAAACTATCCGAGCCGGCGCGTTCTGGCAAGGGGACCGCTGGCAGCTTCGCATCGTCTCTTCGGAACCGGCTCCCGGTCTGACGGAAGAAGTCCTGGCCGGAGAACCTCGATTAGAGTCCCTGCGCCGCGGGGATGTGACCGATACGCCTATTCCCGATTGGCTCGATCGGCAGTTGTCCTGGCAGTACGCCTTCCCTAAGGCCGTTACGACAGCGGCCAAGTTTTCTGTATCTGAAGTCAAGCGAAGGTATCATGAGATGCAGAGTGAAGAACTGGCTGAAGAGAATGGGTTGGCCCTTTCTCCGGCCGCGATTCTTCCACCGGAGAATGAAGTTCAGAACCCCTTCGACGATCTGCCGCCCTGGCTGGCAGATGAAGGGGACGGTGTCAGCGGAGCTCAGCGCGGTACGGCACTTCACAAGGCTATGCAGTATATTACGCCGGCTGCCGATCATACAGAAGGGTCGCTTCGCCGGGAATTGGCGACCTTCGTTCAACGAGGCATATTTAGTCCGGAAGAATCTTCACTGATATATGTTCCGGTCTTAGCTTCTTTTTGGCGGTCCTCTCTGGGACGACGGATGGCGGCCTCGCCGGTGCTGCACCGTGAATATCCCTTTACGGTCCTGTTGGCCGGAGGACCCTTGCCGGAGATCGAAGGGGGAGAACGCTTTTTGATTCAAGGTGTCATCGACTGTTTATTCCGCGAAGATGACGGCTGGGTTCTCGTCGACTATAAGTCGGACCGGTTGGAACAAGATGATGATTTTAAGGAGCGGTATGCCGTACAGCTGGCTTTGTACAAACAGGCTGTTGAGCAGATTACAGGGATTCCCGTCCGGGAAACCTATATTTATAGTTTTCATTTACAGCGTGAAATTATGATGTAAAAGGAGGTTTTCTCATGGGTGTTTTTGATGTTGTCGGGCCGGTTATGATCGGGCCCTCCAGTTCCCACACGGCAGGGGCTGCCCGCATCGGGCTCATGGCCCGAGAGATTTTGAAAGACGAGCCGAAAAAAGCCGTCATCACCGTCTACGGTTCATTTGCTAAAACGTATAAGGGCCATGGTACCGACCGGGCTCTGGTCGCCGGCCTGCTCGGTTTTTCGGCGGATGATGTCCGCCTGAGAACGTCCTTCAGCCTGGCGGAAGAAGCGGGGCTCGAAATCGATTTTCAGCGTTCTGATGCCGAAGTCCACCATCCCAATACGGTGCGCATTGCCATGACCGGGGCTTCGGGAAGGCAGGTTGAAGTCCTCGGCGTATCTCTCGGCGGCGGTAAAATTGAAATCCGTGAAATCAACCGAGCCGAAGTGGCCTTAAATGGGGAAGAACATACACTGATTACGGTTCATCGCGACCAGCCGGGCATCATTGCCCAAGCGACGACGGTACTGGCTATCGGCCATATCAACGTATCGAATATGCGTGTATTTCGCAGCGCTAAAAATGCAACGGCCGTCATGATCGTCTGTACGGACAGTGCCGTGCCGCCGGAAATCGTTCATATGATTGAGAACATTACGGCCATCGAAAGCGTCGTGACACTGCGTCCTATTTAGGAGGAATAAAATGTATAAATATGAATACAATAGCCTTCATGACCTGCTGACGCTGGCCGAAAAAGAAGGAACGACCTTGGCCGATATCGTCGTCCGTCATGAAGTAGAGTCATCGGAAGTTTCGGAAGAAAAAGTACGGGCCATGATGGACAGCCGCCTTGATGTTTTTCAGGAATCCATCGATGCCGGTATGAACGACCCGGGAAAATCGGTCAGCGGCCTTGTCGGCGGCGATGCCCATAAATTGGCCGGGAGCACGCCGACGCTTTTGGGAGCACTGGCCCATAAAGCCGCCATCTATGCCTTGGCGGTCAGTGAGGCGAACGCCAAGATGTTTAAAATCGTCGCCTGCCCGACGGCCGGGTCCTGCGGTATCGTTCCGGCCGTCATGATGGCTGAGGCCGAAACACTGAATATTTCCCGAGAAGCCATGGTAAACGCCTTGTTTATTGCATCGGGCATCGGTGCCGTCGTGTCTCACAATGCCACCGTTGCCGGCGCCGTCGGCGGCTGTCAGGCTGAATGTGGCACGGCAGCTGCTATGGCAGCTGCAGCGGCGGCATCCATGGCCGGCGGCAGTAACGATATGATCTTACAGGCTTTTGCCCTGTGCCTGAAAAATACCTTGGGCCTGGCCTGTGACCCCGTTGCCGGATTAGTGGAAGTACCCTGCGTCAAGCGAAATGCCGTCTTTGCCGTTGAAGCGATGGCAGCAGCTGAAATGGCGCTGGCCGGGATTCAGAGCGTTATCCCGCCGGATGAAGTCATTGCAGCTATGGCTGAAATCGGCCGAATCATGCCGGTGGCATTAAAGGAAACGTCCGACGGGGGACTCGCTCGGACGGAAACCGGGAAGGCCATTGCTGCCCGATTGGAAAAGGCAATGGAAGCATAAAAAACGCTTTCAGGGAGATTCGGGCCATGAAAAAAGACTGCCCATAGGCAGTCTTTCCGGCTCTTCCTGTACTACTCTTTTTCCCTTATCTCTGCTCGGTTTTGCGCAAGTGCCGGCTGTCCCTCGAGACGGCGGTAAATCATTCGGCATAGGCTGGCAGAAATGGGAGCATCCTTAGGCTGACAGGTAAATTCAACGATCAATTCAGCTTCGAAACGATTCAGTTCTACCCAGCGTACCTTCAATGTAAGTCATCCCTTTGCGGTTAATATAGTTCGGTTCGTTACTTCTTATTTTACTATACCGCCCGGCCTTTTACAAGACAGTTTGCGGCCCTCTGAGTTGACAATTTTGAGGTTTGTTGCTATGATATATCCCGTCAATTGAACAGGCGATACGGTCCGCAGGGAATCTCTCCGACAAGGAGGCTGGCGACTCTGAAACGGTTATCGTCATAATCGTGAAAGAGGGGGCTTCGCATTTGCGCCGCCCCTTTTTTGATTGCCAAAAGACGGAATATTTATGTTATAATGAAGTTGGGTATAACGCAAAGGGGGGAGATTCCATGAATACCTTACCGTTACAGACCGCCTGTCGGCCCCGATTTTTTTCCTTAACGGATACAAAAAAAATCAATGGGCTGCACCATGAATACGGACAGGCTGTCCAACAGTATTTCCACCGCCTTTTTCCTCACCGCCGCTGGCAGGTTTTTCGAGATCCCATTGGCACACCGCTGTCCATCGATGTAGAAATCCTGTACCCGACGGAGGAAGAGCCATTTTACCTGCTTCATACCATGGGCATGAGTGCGGCGCCCATGCGCTATCCGTCCGGTAACTTTGCGGCGGCGAACGAAAGCTACAGTGAATTGTGTCTCATCCTTCCGGCTCGCTGGCCTTTTCGGCGAGAGCGGGGCCTGTCACTGAATGATAAGGCGGCCTGGCCGATTTGGCTGCTCATGGAATTGGGCCGCTTTCCCCACGTTCACGACGTGTGGATGGGGTATGGCTTTTTGCTGCCCAATCGGGAAAAACCGGAGTCTTTTGCTGAGGATACAGCGCTGTCCGGCATTGTCATCGTTCAGTTTGAAGGACAGCTGGGAGGCGTTAAGATGCCCGATGGGACGGCAGTGGAACTTCTCATGCCTATCCTTTTATATAAGGAGGAAATGGATCTGTGCAGCGATATTGGCATTGACAGCTTGGTCGATGCGGTTCTCGATGAATGCGGAGGGTCTTTCCTGCTCAATAAAGATCGGCCGAATATCGCCCTCGAGGACGATACGGGGCCTTAAAGAAAGGTGGATGGACGATTGTGATTACCAGTACGACGACGCTCGTTCCAGATAGTCCGGCTGCTGCCTATGATGCCTATCGTCAGGCTGCGTCCGCTGTTTTTTTAGCGGGAACGCAGGGGTTGAAATATAGAAAAGAGCATTATGAGTTGGCCGTTGATTTATCGAAGGCCGGGCTCAGCTACATTGAAGAGGAAGGCGATGAAATCGATATCGGCGCGATGACGCCTTTATGGCAGATTAAGATTTCCCCGGTCATTCAGAAATTGGCCGGTGGAGCCGTCAGCCGTGCCATCAGTGATATTGCCGATAAAGATATTCAGCGCTACGGAACTCTTGGCGGCGTTATTTCAGGGAAAGGTGCTTTTTCCGTGCTGCTGCCGATTCTCCTGTCTCTGCACGTCGACGTGCTGCTCCAGGATAAGGGGCGCATGAGTTTAGAAGATTACCTGCAGTGCCCTCCCATGGGCGAATTGGTTACGGGTATTTCCATTGCCCGAGAAGAAGTGTATACTGCTTATAAGGCCTATCGGCGGCTGCCATCGGACGAACCTTATTTGGTTGGCGCAGCGTCACTTCGGGATGATTCATGGCGTATCGTCGTCGGCGGCCGTCCCGGAGCAGCTGCCATTGCCCGGTCGGCCAGTGATGAATTGACGGAAAAGGGCATGGCGGTTAAGGAAAATGTAGCCCACTTAGCCAGTGAAGAACTGGATTTTGGGAATTTCGGTACCTGCTCGGAAGCTGAACGGCGGAGTTTGACGATTGAAATGGTTCGCAGTCTTATTAAAGCGGCTTCGAAGGGATACAGCCGTCATATTGCAAATTAGGCGTATAAAAGGGGGTTCATTCATGTTTAAAGATAATCGTTGGCGGCGTATGCTGCAGCCTGGAATTACGGCCATTGTAGGCGCCGGCGGAAAGACGACAGTATTAGAGCGTCTCGGCACGTATGGCCACGGAGGCCATTTGCCTATGATGGTCAGCAGTATCGTTCCCATGGACAGCATGCGCGTCGACAATGTCGAGCCGTTTGACGTCATCTGCACGAAAGATGTCGAAAAGGGTGAAGCTTTTTGTGCCGAACGAATCGCAGCCGGACACGTGCCGGCCTGGTTTGCCGGTCTCGATGATCAGGACTGCTATATCGGCCTTGATCCTAAGGTCATCGATGAAATCAAACAGCGTCATCCGGCTTGGTATATCCTCATCGAGGGAGATGCCGGTCGTGATAAATGGCTCAAGGCACCCCTGGCTGACGATATCCCCCTGCCTGAAAGCTGCGATACGGTCATCGGTGTCCTCAACCTGCAAATGTTGGGCAATGTCATCAGCGGTGACAAGATAGAGGGTGTCGAAACGGCGGCGGCTATCATGGGACGTCCTTGCGGTGCCGTTATTACGCCGGCCATGTTGGCTAAGCTCATCCGGCATCCGCGCGGCTTGTTCCGCGGTACACGCTGCACGCGCATCCTTTTCTGCACGGGTTATAATTCTGTCCAGCACCGCATGACGGAAGCGCTCCTCGACGATCTTGAAGACTTCGACCTTACGGCCAGTGTCCTGGCTGACGGCTATCGAGAAACCTGCACGATACGGCAGTATATTAATTATGATAATGTAAGAAAGAAACGGATGTAGTACGAATGAAACAAACAGGAAGATTATTTTTTGGATGTATTTTGTGCGCTGCCCTGGTAACCTTGGGCTTTCTATTGAATGTCGACCGCGATGAAGTCATTGCTGCGGCGGAAGAGAGCCACGTCCCACCGGTGAAGGAAGTTTTTTCTTCAAAACCCGATGTGGCCTTCGTCGGCGACGATTTTTCTCTGCCTGCTGTGGATAATGATAAACCGGTTTATGATAAATATACGACTCGTCAGCGTCAGGAAAAAGGTCTTCCGACGACGTATGGCGGGGTGCGGGATTACTATTACGGCGACAACGTCGTGTACCTGACTTTCGACGACGGACCGAATGATAAGAATACGCCGCGGATCTTGGAAATCCTGAAAAAAGAAAATATAAAGGCCACCTTTTTCTTGACCGGTCAGAACGTCGTCCGTTACCCTGATGTGGTCAAGCAGATTTATCAATCCGGCAATGCCATGGGGCTTCACTCCTATACCCATGATTATAAAAAAATATACCAATCGCCTAAGGCGTATATCGGTGAAATGATGGAGACCGAAGAGGCAATTTATAATATCATCGGCGTCCGGCCGATTATCTCCCGGGCACCGGGCGGAACAAAAGGGCACTTTACCGATGCTTTTTGGCCGGCTATTGAAGAACTCGGGTATGTCGAAGTTGGTTGGAATGCCTTGACCGGCGATGCCGACGGTACCGGGAAGTCTGCCGGAAAGGCCGTTGAGAATATTAAACAGCAGCTCGAACTGCGGCCGTACCTTCACCGCCATCTGGTTATCCTCATGCATGATGCCTCGGGGCACGGTGCGACTGTAGAGGCACTGCCGGGAATCATAAAGCTCCTGAAAGATAGGGGCTACGCCTTCCGTGTCATCACGACGGCCATTCCGCCATCTTGGTAAAAGCATACGAAGTATGTGTATAAAGTATGTAAAATATCGACTGGTTAAACGATTATCTACAAGGATTCTCATATCTATACAGAGAATCCTTGTTTTTTTAGCCTTGACAACTATCTCGTTGAGGTATACAATGACGACAACGAATTTTTAAATGAGGAGATCATTATGAATATGCCATGCTTACGTCAGGCAATTGAATACGTCTTTACTTATTTTGGCTGGGGCTACCTGTATTTTAGCGCCGGCTATTTTTGGTGCGACGAATTCAATACGACCGATGTAGACATGAGGAGACTTCTATCTGTTCCCTTGAAGCCGGCTTTAGCCGGATAAGAAAGGAACGAGGGACAGGCGAGAAATAAAGGCTTTTTGAAGCAGGCTCATGGGAGCCTGCTTTTTTTATTTGAAAGGGAGGAGACACGACAATGATTATTGTGTTGAAAGCAAATGCGACAAAAGAAGAAGTAAAACCATTGATTGACAGCCTCAAAGCCAAGGGGATGCAGATTGACATCAGTAAAGGTACCCGCCAGACCGTCATGGGCCTTGTCGGAAACACCGGTGTCATCGATGTCGAAAGGGTGCAAAGCTATGAATTTGTTGATAAAGTCATGCGTGTCGAAGTCCCTTACAAACGAGCCAGCCGTGCCTTTCATCCTCAGGATTCGGTCATTCCTGTCGGCAGCAGCGGTGTTTCTATCGGCGGTAAAAAATTAGCCGTCATTGCCGGCCCCTGTTCCATTGAAACACCGGAGCAGATCGAAGGCGTCGCCTGTGACGTTGCAAAATCCGGGGCGGCTGTTCTTCGCGGCGGAGCTTTTAAACCGCGGACGTCGCCGTACTCCTTCCAAGGACTCGGAAATAAGGGGCTCGATATGCTGCGTGAGGCCGGCCGCAAAGCAAAACTTCCGGTCATCACGGAAATCATGTCGGCCGATAAATTGCCGGTCTTTCTTGAAGACGGCGTCGATATCATCCAAATCGGGGCTCGCAACATGCAAAATTTCGACCTCCTGCGAGAAGTGGGCAAGACGAGAAAGCCTGTCTTATTAAAAAGAGGTCTCTGCGCGACCATCGAAGAATGGCTCATGTCAGCGGAATACATCATGGCTGAAGGCAACCGCAACGTCATCCTCTGTGAACGGGGCATTCGGACGTTTGAGACATACACCCGTAATACACTAGATCTCAGTGCTGTCCTTGCCGTCAAGCGGCAAAGTCATTTGCCCATCGTCGTCGATCCCAGTCATGCGACGGGAAAACGCTGGATGGTTGCTGATTTAGCCAGAGCCGCCGTGGCTGCCGGTGCCGATGGGCTGATGATTGAAGTACATAATAATCCCGATAAGGCGTTGTGCGACGGTGCGCAGTCGATTACACCGGCCATGTTTACGGAGCTCATGGATTCACTTCGTAAATTAGCGCCCATTGTCGGACGAGAATTATAAGGAAAGCTGGGTGTGTAATGGATACGGAAGCTAGTGGTTTTAATACGAACGAGACGGTAGCTATCATCGGCTTAGGGCTCATGGGCGGTTCTTTCGCCCGCGGCCTGCGGCGCATCGGCGTAAAGCATATCATCGCCGTCGATCCCGATGAGAAGGCTCTTCGACAGGCCAAGCAGGAAGGGATGGTCGACGAAGTCTATACGACGGGCAGCCCCGCTTTGAAACGGGCTAAGATGATTATTTTCTGCACGGCGTCGGCGGTCATGATTCGATTTTTGGCAGAACATAAAGCCTTTTTTTCTCCCGGGACCATCGTAACTGACGTAGCCGGCATCAAGGGCGGTACGGCCGATGCGATTAAGGCACTTCTCACGGATGGCGTCGACTTCATCCCCGGTCATCCCATGGCCGGTCGGGAAGGGAAGGGCTATGCCATGGCCAGTGCCGACATTTTTAACAATGCGAACTATATCCTCGTACCGATGCCGGAAAATAAGGAAAATCACATCTTGGCCGTTACCAGTATGGCCATGGCGCTGGGCTGTGCCCATGTCGTTCGCGTATCGCCGGAAAAACACGATCGCTTCATTGCTTATACCAGCTGCCTGCCCCATGTCTTGGCGACGGCTCTGGTCAATAGCGAATCGATGGATACGATGACCAAATACTTTGTGGCCGGCAGTTTTCGAGACGGCACCCGCGTAGCCGACATCAATGCCGCTTTGTGGACCAGCCTGTTCTTAGCCAATAAAGAGAATCTCGTCCATGAAATCGATTGCTTCCGTAAGGCCTTACATGATTTTGCAGTCATGCTCTCTGATGAAGATGCCGAAGGGATGACCCGATTTTTACAGCAAGCCGCTGCGCGGAGAAGGGACTTAGTTTATGAAACACATTCACGTTGAATTAGGTAAAGATTCGTATGATATCCATATTGAAAATGGACTGCTTGACCGGGCGGGTGACTATATTCGCAGCCTGACCAAGTCGCAGACCTTAGCCGTCATTACCGACTCCCATGTCGATGCCCTCTATGGACCGCGGTTGGAGGATTCTCTGAAGTCGGCAGGATTTCGGGTTCATCGACTGGTCTTCCCGGCCGGAGAAGAACATAAATGTGCAGAATCCCTTCTCGCCTTATACCAGTCCCTGTCCGATTCGGGAATTACCCGCAGCGACTATGTCATCGCCTTTGGCGGCGGCGTCGTCGGTGATCTAGGCGGCTTTGCAGCCGCGACCTTCTTGCGGGGCATCCCCTTTATTCAAATTCCCACAACTATCATTTCCCAGGTCGACAGCAGCGTCGGCGGGAAAGTCGGCATCGATTTGCCGAGCGGCAAGAACCAGGCCGGTAATTTTTATCAGCCCAAAGGCGTTCTCATCGACCCGACATTGCTGCAGACCTTGCCCAAGCGATTTATCCACGACGGCATGGGTGAAGTCATTAAATACGGCTGTATCCGCGATTTGGAGCTTTTTGAACTGTTAGAAAACCTCGACGATGAAGCTATTTTTGATCATTGGGAAGAAATCATTGAGCGCTGCTGTAAGAGTAAAGCTGACCTCGTCGAACGAGACGTCCTCGACATGGGGGAACGCATGATTTTAAACTTCGGCCACACCATCGGCCATGCCATCGAAGGCTGTTACGGCTTTGGCTGTTATACGCACGGCGAAGGCGTCGCCGCCGGCATGTCGATGCTGACCGGCGTCACGGAAGCGATGGGTCTTACGAAAGAAGGCACGACGGCACGACTTCGAAAACTTCTCAGCCGCTACGGCCTGCCCGTCGACGTCGATGCCTCGGCAGCCGACCTCATCCCCTATATCAGTAATGATAAGAAGATGAGGGGCAATCACATGACGCTTATCATTTTGAAAGAAATCGGCAAGGGACGACTGCTGCCCATTGAGGCAGAGGAGTTGCCGAAATACATCCGAAAGAAGGTCGCTCCATGAATGTAACCATTAAACCACAGGCCCTGCAGGGGACGGTAGAAGCTCCGTCTTCGAAGAGCATCGGTCACCGCGACCTCATTTGCGCAGCCCTGGCAGACGGCGAGAGTCTCGTTGACAATATCTCCTTATCACAGGATATCGAGGCGACTTGCCACATCCTGAATGCTTTAGGTGCCGATATTACACCGGTGGCTTCGGTTCATCCCGGAAGATCGGCTTACCTCGTCAAAGGTGGGCTACGGAAACAGTCCGGGACTTTATCGGTCGATGCCAACGAGTCGGGGTCGACACTGCGATTCCTCGTTCCCGTCGCCGTGGTAAGCGGCAACCGCTGCACCTTTTCCGGAAGAGGCCGGCTGGCAAAAAGGCCATTGACTCCGTATTATCAACTCTTTGATGAAAAAGGCCTCGCCTATGATACGACAGACGGCGGCCTGCCTTTGACGGTAGAAGGCCGTCTTACAGCCGGATCCTACGCGCTGCGAGGGGATGTGAGCTCTCAGTTCTTTACGGGACTGCTCATGACCTTGCCCCTTCTCGACGGTGATTCGCACCTTCGCAGTACGACGCCCCTTGAATCGGCAAGTTATGTCGACATGACCATCGACTGCCTGCGCCAGCATGGCGTCGTCATCGATAAAGAATGGGACGGTTCTTACCGCATTGTCGGCAATCAGTCCTATCGGCCGGGTACGTATACCGTCGAAGGGGACTATTCCCAGGCAGCCTTTTGGCTCTCTGCCGGGACCTTGGGACGGGCCGTCTGCTGCACCGGCCTTCGTCAGAACTCCTCTCAGGGCGACGAAGTCATCGTATCCCTCATCCGCGACATGGGCGGCCAAATTGAAGGTAAGACGGAATTGACGGCCTGCCCGTCGGACCTTGTCGGTCGAGTCATCGACGTGAAGGACTGCCCGGATCTGGTGCCGGTCCTGACTGTATTGGCCTCTTGTGCCAAAGGGATTACCCGCATCATCCACGCCGGCCGGGTACGCCTGAAAGAATGCGATCGCCTGCACGCCATGGCGACGGAGCTCAATAAAATCGGCGGCGATGTCGAAGAAGAAGCAGAAGGACTCATTATTCACGGCGTCGACGGCTTTACGGGCGGTACAGTCAGTGGTTGGAATGATCACCGCATCGCCATGGCCCTGGCCGTCGCCTCGCAGCGCTGCAGCCGGCCCCTTCGGATTGAAGGTGCTGACTGCGTCCGTAAATCCTATCCCGACTTCTGGCAGGATTTCGAGACCTTAGGCGGCATCATTGAAAAGGAGGAAGGATAAGATGAATACCTTTGGACAGACCATCGGCCTTACGATTTTCGGGGAATCCCACGGCGCTTCCATCGGCGCCGTATTGGACGGCCTTCCGTCCGGAATGGCCATCGACTGGGAGGCCGTCAGGCAGGAAATGGCCAGGCGGGCACCGGGAAAGAATAAGCTGTCGACGACGCGGTCGGAAAAAGACGCCTTTGAAATCCAAAGCGGATTTTTTAACGGCCATACGACGGGGACGCCTTTATGTGCTATGATCTGCAACGGCGATCAGCATTCGCGGGATTACGATCAGCTGCGCCATATCATGCGGCCCGGCCATGCCGATTACTCCGGTAAGATTCGCTATGGCGGCTTCAACGACTACCGCGGCGGCGGCCATTTTTCCGGCCGGCTGACGGCGCCGTTGGTCTTTGCCGGTGCCGTCGCTTCCCAGATGTTGGCCAGTAAAGGTGTCGTTATCGGATCCCATATACTGCGCGTGGCTGACGTCACGGATGCGAGCTTTTCGCCTCTCGGTGAATCGGCAGAAACTTTGCAGGCCTTAAAAGCGGAAACCCTTCCCGTCCTCGATAAGGAAAAGGCGGTGAAGATGGAAGAACGAATCGTAGCCGCTAAAAATGACCTCGACTCCGTCGGCGGCGTCATCGAATGTATGGTTACCGGCCTTCCGGCAGGTCTAGGCGATCCCTTTTTCGACTCCGTTGAAAGCTGTCTCAGCCATATGATGTTTTCTGTTCCGGCTGTAAAGGGCATTGAGTTTGGCGACGGCTTTTCTTTGACCGGCCTTCGGGGATCTCAGGCCAACGATGCTTTCTATTACGACCAAGATGGTGTGGTGAAGACCAAGACCAATCACAACGGCGGCATCAACGGCGGCATTACCAACGGCATGCCCCTCGTATTCCGTCTGGCCGTCAAGCCGACGTCGTCCATCAGTCAGACTCAGGACACGATTGATACGGATACGAAGGAAAATTGCCAACTAGTCATCAAAGGCCGCCACGATCCATGTATCGTCCAACGGGCCGTTCCCGTCGTCGAAGCGGCAGCGGCTTGGGCCATCCTCGACGTTTGGCTGTCGACGAAAGGACGGTGTCTGTAATGGAGGAACCTGGCGAGAAAGAACTGCGCATCGCCTGTTTCGGCCGGCCCGGTTCCTATACGGATGAAGCCATGGAACTCTATTTCGACGGTCGGGACTTTGCGGCAGCGTATTTCCCGCACTTTGAAGACGTCATCCAAGCCGTCGCTTCCCGGAAGGTCCGATACGGCGTCTTGCCGATTGAAAATTCATCGACCGGTGGAATCACCGATGTCTATGACTTCATCCACCGTTATGACTGCTGCATCGTCGGAGAGAAATACGTCAAGATAGACCATTGCCTGCTCGGCCTGCCGGGGACAACGATTGACGACATTCGTGAAGTCTATTCCCATATTCAAGGCCTGAATCAGTGCCGGGACTATCTGAAACATCACCCAAAGTGGCAGCTCCACCCTTATTTCAGCACATCGGAGAGCGCCGAAAAGGTCCGGGATATGAAAAATCCCTATATCGGGGCCATTGCCAATAAGACAGCAGCCAAGCTGTACGAATTGGACGTACTGGCAGAATCAATCAACGACAATACCCAGAACTATACTCGTTTTTTCATCATTACGGCTGACCGGGAAGAAGTGTCAGAGGCAGATAAAATCACCTTGGTCCTGACGACGCAGCATCGCCCCGGTGCCTTGTATCACGTCTTGGGCTACTTTTTCTACAACGGTATGAATATGACTCACTTGGAGTCACGGCCCCTTAAAGGGAGGCCTTTTGAATACTTTTTCCACATCGATGTCATGGGAAATCTCAGCGATCCGGCAACGGCCCGGGTACTGCATAATCTGGCAGAACACTGCAACTACTTTAAAATTCTAGGTAACTACGTATCCGACCGAGGAGGGATATAGATGAAGTTAGGCGTCATCGGAGCTAAACTGGGCCATACGGCCTCTCCGGCAATCCACGACAAACTGTTTCGCATCTTACAAGTTCAGGATAAATCTCGCTACGGCGTCTTAGAAATGGACCGCAACGACATTCCCAATGAACTGAGGCGCCTTCGCCATGAAGGCTATACCGGGGCCAACGTTACCATTCCTTATAAATTAGACGTCATGCCCTATTTGACGGATATCTCTCGGGAAGCCAGGATTATCGGCGCCGTCAATACAATTCACTTTACCGATCACGGTACCTTCGGATACAATACGGATTACTGCGGATTCGGCCGCTCTTTGGCTCATGCCGGCATCTCTGTGAAAGATAAGGAGTGCGTCGTTCTCGGTTCCGGTGGTGGAGCCCGGGCTATCATCCAATATCTCTTTGATTACGGGGCAAAATCCATCGTCGTCGTATCGCGGAGACCTCATTCAAAGACGGACTTTGAGGCCTTTACGAAACGCATCGGCGTCGAAACTATCGATTATCATACTTTTGAAACGTCTTGCCGCGGCGATATCCTGGTAAACTGCACACCTGTCGGCATGTTTCCCAATATCGACGGTTGTCCCATATCGGAAGCGGCTGTGGCCAGGTTCCCGGCTGTCGTCGATATCGTATACAATCCGAAAGATACCTGCATTTTGCAGGCCGCAAAGCGCCATGGTGCCAAGACCTTAAACGGCATGTACATGCTCGTTGCCCAGGCCATAGGATCTGAAGAAATTTGGATGGATCAGGAAATTGCCTCGACCGTTATTGAACAGATTGCAAAGGAGATGGAACATTATTATGAAAAATAAACAGAACATCATCATCATCGGCATGCCCGGCAGCGGTAAGACGACTTTCGGACGAGCTTTGGCACAGCGTCTGGGACGGGACTTTTTCGATGCCGATGACGTCATCGTAGCCCAAGAAGGAAAGACGATTCCCGAACTCTTTGCCGTCAGTGAAGATTGCTTCCGCGATGCCGAAGTACGGGCCAGCAAGACGCTCGCGGCCAAAGAAGGGACGGTTGTCGCCTGCGGCGGCGGCGTCGTCAAGCGCTCGGAAAACATCGAAATCTTCAAACAGACGGGCATCGTCTTCTTCCTCGACCGCTCACCCGATGATATCGTCAGCGACGTTGACGTCTCGACGCGGCCCCTCTTAAAGGACGGAAAACAGAAAGTATACGACCTCTATGACGAACGCATTGGCCTCTATCGCAATGCCGCCGATTACCGTGTTCTCAATGATAAAACCATCGAGGAAGTATTAGATTCCTTTGAGACCCTTGTTGAAACGATTGAATAACTCCCGAAACAGATATCCCCTTAGGGAAGGATTCTTCCCTAAGGGGATATCTGTTTATCTATGTGAAATTTTCACATTCTTAATTCGGTAAATCCGGGGACAGACGGGCGATATCGATTCCTCTGGTTTTTAATTGAAAATATGCATAATGCCATAGATAAAATTTTGGTATCCGGACTGCTGTTTGGGCATATATCTGAAAAAATATTAGGTATTACGAACTTTATCTAAAACAAATTTTTTGAAATCTTGGACGACTGGCGGGGCATATTGGTTCTTATTGGAAATCATATAAAATTTTCGTTCGTATGAAGGATGGGAAATGGGCAGGATTTTGACGTCTAGCTGTAAGAGCATATCCATGAAGGGGACGACAGCGATGCCGAAGTTCTGTGCGACAAGTCCGGCAACGACCTGATCTTCCGATACTTCATAGGCTATTTTGGGAGTTTCGTTGATTTCTGCAAACATATGGGCTACGATGGGACGCAGGCCCGACGTCTTATCGAAGAAGACGTAGGGATAATCTAAGGTGTCTCTGAGGTCGACGACATAGTTTTGAGCCAGGGGATGGTCATTGGGGACAATCAGAACCAGCTCCTGTTTGGCAATGGCCGTCGCTTCAAATTGAGACATGGTCTGGGGGCGTGACGCAAAGACGACGTCGAAGGTGCCTTCTGCTAAGGATTGGATGAGGCGGTTGGACAGGCCGATGTGGAAGGTAAAGCGGATATCCTTATCCGGGCGGGACGCTTTAAAGGCGGCAGCCAGTTCCGGGACCTCGCGGATCCCCAGTGTCCGCAGACAGCCGATACGGATGATTCCGTTGCCGCGGGAGCCGCTTTTTATCGTTTCGATACCGTTGTCGAGAATATTGAGTGATGAATTGACGCTGGCGAAAAACTGCTTGCCAAAGCCGGTCAAGTCCGTACCGTGAGGCCCTTTTTCGAAGAGAGGGACACCGAGTTCTTTTTCAAGTTGGGAAATGGCGTGACTCAGACTGGGCTGGGTAATACAGAGCAATTCGGCGGTTTTGGTATAGTGTTTTATCTGGGCTAATTTGACGAAATATCTGAGATGGGAAAGATTCATGGTCGTCCTCCTGGCGAACTGTCGTCGCCGCAGCTATTACATTTAGTTACATATAAGACCATTTTATCATCGCCGATAGTTTTAGTCTATGAAAACATGAAAATTATTGATTTGTTAAATGATTCACAATGCGGTACCATAGACCCATCGAAGGACAGGCGTCGAAGAAAAACAACGGAGCCTGCCGCATCTTTGATTTTTACACTTACTTATGAAAAGGAAGCGTTTATTCGTGCATATTTCAGGACATACCCGGCTGCTCGGTCTCATCGGGACCCCGGTCGATCATTCTAAGTCTCCACAGATGTATAATTACTGTTTTCAGAAATTCAATCAGGACTTTGCATATTTTGCTTTCGATGTCAATGCAGACAATGTCGAAAAAGCCCTTCATTCTCTGAAAACGTTGAACTTTCGCGGTGCTAATGTGACCATGCCTTTAAAAAATGCCGTCATTCCCTTTCTCGATAAGGTATCGCCGGCAGCCAAGGCAGTCGGTTCCGTCAATACCATCGTCAACGACGACGGTGTCCTCACCGGCCACATTACGGACGGCGCAGGCTATACGCTCAATCTTAAAACCGGTGGTGTGTCGGTAAAAGGGAAGAAGATCACCTTAGTCGGTGCCGGCGGTGTTGCCTCAGCCATCATGATCCAATGTGCCTTAGAAGGGGTGCGGGAGATTTCCGTATTTAACTTGAAGGATAGTTTCTGGTCTCGGGCCGAAGCCAATGTAAAGGCTATCTGTCAGTGCGTGCCCGGCGTTAAGATCACCTTGGATGATTTGGGGGATAAAGACCTGCTCAAGCGTGAAATTGCCGACAGCGATATCCTTTCGAATGCTACTCGCTTGGGAATGGCTCCCTATGAAGATCAGAGCATCATCGACGGCCTCGACGTACTGCGTCCGGATTTGATTGTCACCGACGTTGTCTATGCGCCGGCTGAAACGAAGCTCTTGAAACAGGCTAAAGCCGCAGGCTGCCGCACCTTTGAAGGCCTTGGCATGCTGCTCTTCCAGGGCGCTGAAGCATATCGCCTCTATACCGGCGGCACGATGCCTGTCGATGAAATTAAGGACTTGCTCTATAAATAGCTTTTTACTGCGTAGGCAGCGATGAGAATATATAACACATTATTTATATTATACTAAGGAGTGTATCTATTATGTCTAAAAAATCCCCGATTACAATAAGTTCCTGGACCCTTGGCGATCAGTGTACCTTTGAAGAACGCGTCAGCGCTGCGAAAGAAGCCGGCTTTGAAGGCATTGGCCTCCGTGCTGAAACCTATGTCGATGCCTTAGCTGAAGGCCTCCATGACGAAGACATCCTGGCCATCCTCGACAAATACGATATGAAGGTTACGGAAGTCGAATACATCACTATGTGGGCTGAAGACCACCGCTCGTATGAACAGAAGTATAAAGAACAGATCTGCTTCCATATGTGCGACCTCTTCAACGTCCAGCACATCAATATCGGTTTGATGGAAAAATACTCCGTTGAACATACGGCTCAGAAATTGAAAGAATTGTGCCACCGTGCCGGCAAATACATCATCGGCGTTGAACCCATGCCGTACTCCGGTATCCCCGACGTCAAAACGGGCTGGGCTGTCGTCAAAGGCAGCGGCTGCGACAATGCCAAACTCATCCTTGACAGCTGGCACTGGATCCGCGCTAACCAGTCTTACAATCCGTCGTACCTGGCCGACATCCCGGCAGATAAAATTATCTCCATCCAGATCAACGACGTTCAGCAGCATCCTTATGCACCGACTATTCTCCGTGACGAATCGATGCATGACCGCATGATTCCCGGTACGGGCTACGGCGATACGGCAGGCTTCGTCAAGATGATCCGCGACAAGGGCATTGAACCGAAGGTCTGCGGCGTCGAAGTCATCAGCGACGTCATCGTTGCTAAAGGCGTTAAGGAAGCAGCAAAAGAAAACTTTGAAGGCACAAAGAAAGTATTAGAACAGGTTTGGCCTGAAATCTGCGGCTAATCGGCTGTGATATAGTAAGAGAAGGGAGTTTTAAACATGGAAGCAAGAATTGATGGACATACACAATTATTCGGGTTATTCGGTTCACCGGTCGGTCATTCCGGATCCCCGGTCATGTACAATTATACGTTCGCCCGCCTCGGCATCAATGCGGCCTATTTGGCTTTCGATGTACAAATCGATCAGCTGCCGGACGTCGTTCAGGCTGTTCGCACCTTGAATATCGGCGGTTTTAACGTCACCATGCCTTGCAAGACGGCCATTGCTCAGTACCTCGATGAACTGTCTCCGGCTGCTGAATTGATCGGTGCCTGCAATACTGTCGTCGTTAAGGACGGCAAGTTGATCGGCAACAACACCGACGGCGTCGGCTTCGTCCATAACCTCCACGAAAATGGGGTCGACATCAAAGGCAAGAAAATCGTTCTCCTCGGTGCCGGCGGTGCTGCTACGGCCATTGCCTGCCAGGCTGCCCTCGATGGCGCAGCTGAAGTTGCCATCTTCAACCGCAAAGACGAATTTTACGCCAATGCCGAAAAGACGGTCGAAAAGATTACGGCAGCAGACCTTTCCTGCAAGGTTTCGGTCACCGATTTAGCCGATGAAGAAGCCTTGAAAGCGGCCATTGCCCAGACGGATATCTTGGTCAATGCTACGAAAGTCGGCATGGCACCCCTCGACGGCCAGAGCCTGATTAAGAAAGAATACCTTCGCTCCGACTTAGTCGTTGCCGATACGGTTTATAATCCGAAAGATACGCAGATGATCTTGGATGCTAAGGAAGCAGGCTGCAAAGCGGCTGTCGGCGGCATCGGCATGCTCCTCTGGCAGGGCGTAGCTGCCTTTAAACTCTTCACCGGCAAGGATATGCCTCATGAAGAAGTTTTTGAAAAATTCTTCGCTTAAGTTTATTCATACTCAAGGAGATTATCGATATGAAATTCAACGCTATGTTCCAACCGATTCAGATTGGTTCTGTTACCGTTCCGAACCGCTTCGTCGTCCCGCCCATGGGCAATAACTTTGCCAATACGGACGGTACATTGAGCGATCGCTCGGCTGCTTACTACGCAGCTCGTGCCAAAGGCGGCTTCGGTCTGATTACGATTGAATCTACCGTCGTTTACAGTGAAGCTAAAGGCGGCCCGCGCAAACCGTGCCTCTTTTCCGATGATACAGTCGACAGCTTCCGCAAAGTCGCTGATGCGATCCATGAAAATGGCGCTATTGCTTCTATCCAGCTTCAGCATGCCGGTCCGGAAGGCAACTCGGCGCTTACGGGCTTTCCCTTAAAAGCAGCCAGTGCCATCGCTCCCTCGTCGGGCCGCGAAGTACCGGTCGCTATTTCTCGTGAAGAAATCTATAAGTTGGTCGAATGCTATGGCGATGCGGCTGCCCGCGCTCAGCGTGCCGGCATCGATATGGTTGAAGTCCACTGTGCCCACGGCTACTTGGTCAGCACCTTCATTTCGTCCCGTACCAACAATCGTCTCGACGAATTCGGCGGCTGCTTTGAAAACCGCATGCGCCTGCCGCGGTTGATCATTGAAAACATCCGCAAAAAGACGGGCGGCAAGATGCCGATCCTCTGCCGTATTAACGCCAGCGATGACATTGAAGGCGGTCAGACGATTCAGGATGCAGCAGCCGTTGCAGCATATCTTGTCGAAGAATGCGGCGTCAACGCCCTCCATGTCAGCCGTGCCGTCCACGTCCATGACGAATTCATGTGGGCTCCCGGTGCCGTTCACGGCGGTTTCAGCGCTCCTTTGGTCGAAGAAATCAAACGGGCCGTCGACGTTCCTATCATTACCGTCGGCCGTTATACGGAACCGCAGTATGCTGAACTCTTGGTCCGTGAAGGCCGTATCGACCTCGTCGCCTTTGGCCGTCAGAGTCTGGCTGATCCGGAAATGCCGAACAAGGCTAAAAACGGCAACCTCGACAGCATGACGCCGTGCATCGGCTGTCTTCTCGGCTGTGTACCTTACATGTTCCGCGGCGAACCGATTACCTGCGCACTGAACCCTGAATGCGGTCGTGAAGCAGAAATCGTGCCGGCCGACAAGCGCAAAAAAGTCGTCGTCGTCGGCGGCGGCCCCGGCGGTCTCTATGCTGCCCGCATCTGCGCACAGCGCGGTCATCAGGTCACCCTTCTCGAACGAGGCGATGAACTCGGCGGCAACTTCCGCTTAGCCGCTTTCCCAGCTGATAAAGGGGATCTTACCTCGGCTATCCGCAGCTACATCGTCCGCGCCGAAGAAGCCGGTGTCACCATTAAGATGAACACTGAAGCGACGGTCGAACTGCTGAAAGACATGGCTCCCGATGCCGTCATCTTTGCGACCGGTTCGGTACCGCTTATCCTGAATATCCCGGGCCTGGCTGACTCGGACTACATTACGGCACAGGATATGCTGAGCGGCCGCTATGAAATCGGCAAAAAAGCCCTCGTTGTCGGCGGCGGTATGGTCGGCTGTGAAGCTGCCGAATTCCTCTGCGAACGGGATCACAAAGTCACGGTCATCGAAATGAAAGAGCAGCTCGCTGCTGACGTTTCCAAAGAAAACCGGGTCTTCATCTTCAACGATTTCGAACGCCACGGCGTAGAACTCGTACCGGGCGCTAAAGTTACGGAATTCTTTAAAGACGGCGTCAACTATGAAATGGCTGACGGAACGAAAGGCGAATTACGCGGCTTCGACAGCATCGTCTTGGCCATGGGTTCCCGCAGCTACAACCCGCTCAATGAAGAAGTCTCTAAATTCGTGCCGCAGACCTTCGTCATTGGCGAAGCTTTCAAAGCACCTGGCAGCGCCCTTACGGCGACGACCGATGCCTTCAATGCAGCCTTAGAAATCTAAGCACTTATTGCGAATAGCAACGTGTCTCCCGAATCCTTGATTTGGGAGACATAAAGTGCTATCAGGAGGAATAGAACGTGGAAGTAACAAAGACCAGTAAAAAGTTGTATCTTACAGCTATCGTATTATATCTTAACTATCTGATCCTTGGTGTGGCCGCATCCATTCTCGGCCATTATAAACAAGCTTTGGCCCAGCAATGGGGGTCGGCACAGCTTGCCGGCGGCCTCTATGATGCCAGCGGCGTCGTCTGGGTATCGGCTTCTCTCGGCCTTGGCTGCCTCATCGGCAGTTTCTTCTCCGGTCCCTTATCCGACCGCTTTGGCCGCCGTATCGTTTCTTTTTTTGGCAGCGTTCTCTATGCCGTCTTTTTCTTAGGCGTCGCCTTTGCCGATAATCTGACAGTAGCCTATATTGCCGGCCTTATCGGTGGTATCGGTAATGCCTGCCTCAACGGCGGTGTCATTCCGGCTGCTATGGAAATCTTCGTCGGCCGCAGCGCTTTTGCCAGCATCATGACGAAATTATTCATCGCTATCGGCCAGTTCATCCTGCCGTTCATGATCATGTTTACGGCTTCGGCTCAGATGCCGCACACGACCCTGTTTTACTTGTTCCCGGTTATCTGCGCTGTCATCGCCGTCTTGACGATGATCATGCCCTTCCCGAAACAGGCCGGTGTATCGGATAAAGGGGATGAACCGTCCTTCATGGAAAACCTGAAAAATCTGAAATTTACAGCCAGCAGCATCGCCTTGATCATCATGGGCTTTACGACGACGGCTACTTTCCAGATTTGGGTAAACTGCAACCAGGAATACGGCAAATGGGTCGGCATGTCCAACCCGTCGGTCATCCAGTCTTATTATTCTATCGGCGTCATCGTTGCCGTCCTGCTTACGGCCGTCATTGCCGACAAGGTCATCAAGTCCATTCGCTTGGTATTCTGGTATCCCTTGATTGCCTTTATCATGTTCGTCATCTTAGCCGTAGTTCAGGATCCGACAATAACGCTTATCGGTGGTTTTGTCATCGGCTTTGCGGCAGCCGGCGGCGTATTGCAGCTGGTTACGGCTACGGTCAGTGACCTCTTCCCGCAGGTAAAAGGGACGATCATCAGTATCGTCATGATCCTTTCCAGCATCGGTACTTGGGTTGGTGTATCGGCAGCCGGTTCGATTGCAACGGCCGGCGGTGCCAATGGCCCGGTTTACGTCGTTATCTTTGATGCGGCCATTACCTTGTTGAGTGTCTTGTTGGCCTTGTTCGTCAATATCTCGGCTAAAAAAGCAGCTCGCTAGGATAGATAATCTCTGCCAGAATGAAATCTGGCAGAGATATTTTCCTATCTTTTTATCAAATTATGTGAATAATGGAACTTAATAAATTTGAGGTGATTGTACAATGAATACCAATCGATTTCAGGCGCCCCGGGAAAAGGGGCAGAAACCGACTGGCAAACGCTGGTTTATGTTGTCTTTGATTTTTGTTCTGACGGCGATTAACTATTTGGACCGGACGAACATGGCCGTAGCGGCTCCGAGCATGAGCGCTGAACTCGGCTTCAGCGCAGCGACGATGGGCATGCTGTTGTCGGCCTTTGCCTGGGCGTATGCCTTGATGCAGGTACCGGGAGGTTATTTCCTGGAACGAGTCGGTCCGCGCATTACCTATACGATTTCCCTGTTTTTGTGGTCCTTGTTTACCATGATCATGGGCCTTGGCAACAGCTTTTTATCTTTGTTCGGCATTCGTCTGGCCATCGGGGCTGCAGAATCGCCGGCTTTTCCGACCAATAGCCGCGTCGTAGCGGCTTGGTTCCCCAATCATGAACGGGCGACGGCGACGTCTATCTATACGGCTGCTGAATTTATTGGATTGGCTTTCTTAACGCCGGTTTTGTTTTGGATTTTGGATACCTTCGGCTGGCGAGAAGTCTTCTATATTACCGGTGTCATCGGTATCGGAGTCAGCGTCATTTGGTATTGGCTCTATCGGGACCCGAAGGACTGCCAAGGCGTCAATCAGGCCGAACTCGACTATATTCGTCAAGGTGGGGGACAGGCTGAAGAGGCCGGTACGTCTAAAAAGATTACCATGGCCCAACTCAAAGAACTGTTTCGCCATCGCCAGCTCATCGGCATTTATATCAGCCAATTTGCCAACACGAGCACGATGTATTTCTTCTTGACCTGGTTCCCGACGTACTTGATTATGGCAAAAAATCTTCCTATGTTAAAAGCCGGGATTTATGCCATCATCCCTTATTTCGGCGCCCTCATCGGTGTCCTCCTCGGCGGTCGCTGGTCCGATCACATGTTGAAAAAAGGCGCTTCTTTATCGAAGGCCAGAAAGCTGCCCATTGCCTGCGGCTTGATTTGCTCCATGTCGATCATGGCGGCGAATTACTTTGATTCACTGGACATAATCATTGCTATCATGGCCTTATCCTTTTTTGGCCAAGGCATGGCCGCCATCATTTGGAGTACCGTTGGGGACGTTGCTCCCAAGGAATCGTTGGGCCTGGCCGGTGGTGTATTCAGCTTTGCCGGTAATTTGGCCGGTATCGTAACGCCCATCGTCATCGGATTCATCGTCCAGCTTACCGGTTCTTTTGTCGGTGCTATGGTCTTTATCAGTGCCGTCGCCGCTGTCGGCGTCTTGTCGCTCATCTTCATCGTCGGCGATATTCACCGCTTGGAAACAAAGGAAACTTCATCTTCAACCTTACCTTAAAAACATCTTTGCAAACGAAAACGAGCCCGTCACGACAATCTTGTCATGACAGGCTCGTTATTTTATGTCTTATTCTATTAGTGAAGGGCTCGCAGGATTTGCTGCAGTGTCGTAACTTCGAGCTGGCCCGGAGCCGATGCCTTTTTGGCAGAACCAAAGGTCAGGGCCGAACCGAAAATTTCGCCGCTGATACGGCTGATGGCACCGAGTTTTCCCATGGACATGGTGATGATCGGTTCATCAGGATACTGGGCTTTTACGGCTTCCGTCGCCGACAGCAATGTCAGTACGTCTTTGGCAGACGTCGGCATACAGGCCAGTTTTGCCACGTCGGCGCCGAGCTTTTTCATACCCGTCAAGCGGCCGGTGATGTCATCGAAAGACGGCGTCTTGTCGAAATCATGGTTGCTCATGATGACGGTGACGTTGTGGGCTTTGGCAGCGGCCAAGGTCTTCTCGATGCTTTCGCGGCTGCGGAAGTATTCGACATCAACGGCGTCGACTTTACCGCTTTCGATGGCGTAGTTGATGAGGTCGAAGTAGTAGGTTTCCGGAACGGCTGTTTCACCGCCTTCTTCCTTTGTACGGAAGGTGAACAGAATGGCTCCGTTGGGAAGTTCCCGGCGAACGGCATCCAGGGCTTCGCCGACGGCTTCGAGGGACGTGACGTCTTTTAAGAAGTCGATACGGAGTTCGACGACATCGTAAATTTTATCTTGGAGATAACGGCACTCCTGAACGAGTTCATCGACAGAATGGCCGACGATGGGGACGCAGATTTTAGGCATCCCGTTGTCGAGAGTGACGTTGCCAATTTTAACCATATTTTAAATCCTCCTATGCTTTCATGACGCTATTATAACGCACGTTGATGATGCAGGCAATGAGAAAACTTGTCAGGGCCGGCGGCTGCTGTGCCCTATCGTCAGGGGGACGTCCGGCAGCCTGACAACGTCTCTCGGGGGGGTTTAGGACAGTTTAGAAAAGGACGTCTTTAATGAAGTCTACGGGCATTTCTTTCCCCGTCCAAAGTTTGAAGGCAGCGGCGCCCTGATAGAGCATCATGCCCAGGCCGTTGAAGTTTTTGCAGCCCACTTCATCGCACCATCTCATCAACTTTGTCTGACGCGGAGCATAGACCGTATCCATGACGACCAAATCCGGGCGGAGATAGGATTTATCCGGAAGGGCGACGACGTCTTCGAGGGGCTTCATGCCGCACGAAGAGCTGTCGATGAGGATGTCGGCGCTGTCTAATTCTTCTTTTAATTTTGCGTGGTCTTCAAGACGGTAAATATTGACGACGCAGTCCGTCCGTTCGCGGAGCTTCTTGACCGTTTCTTCGCCGTGGGCAAAGAATTCATCGTCGCGGTTGAAAATCGTCAGTTCCCGGACACCGTCGAGGGCGGCCTGGACCTGGATGGCCGTTGCAGCACCGCCGGCGCCGATGACGACCATTTTTTTGCCGACGTATTCAACGCCTTCGTCTTTGAGCGCCTGCATGGCGCCGACGCCGTCGGTAATGGTACCGGTCAGAACGCCGTTATCGTTGACGACGGTGTTGCAGGCGCCGATGATCTGAGAGGCCGGCGACAATTTGTCGAGGTACTGCGTGATCGGCCCCTTGTTGGGCATGGAAACGTTCCAGCCGCGGACTTTCATAGCGCGAAGGCCTTTTACCGTGTCTTCCAGCGTCGAGTTGTCGACTTCAAAGCAGACATAGACGTAATCGAGACCTAATTTTTTGAAGGCTTCGTTATGCATCGTCGGTGACATGCTGTGGCGAATCGGATAGGCGATGAGGCCGATTAATTCCGTATGACCCGTGACGCGTTCTGTAACTGCAATTTTACCCATGATAGAATCCTCCTGTTGTGAGAATAAAGGAATATCGTATTTTTATATTTGAATCGTCTTTCCATGAAGGGATACAAAAAGACAGGAAAGCAGGACACCGCCGCTTGAAACAGCAGCAGTATCCTGTTTTCTGCTTACCTAGTCGTCGAAACCGCCAATCATGTCGATCGTAGCTACGATGTCGCGGCCTACTTCCGTGCCGTGGATGATCTGACCGGTCTTGCGGCTGTTGCCAAAGTTGCAGAAGGGGATTCCCTGTTCTTTGGCATAGGCTTCAAAGGGGTTATCCGACGGGATGTCGGGAACAAGGCCCATGCAAATGAACCCGTAGTCGAAGGGATACTCGGCAGATTCACCGTTGTGGGAGGCAATGAATTTGTCCGGGCAGACCTTTTCTAAGGACGTGCTGAGATGCATGTCGACGGGGTGCTTTTCTAAGAGCTCTTTGAAGGTCGCTTTGGAAACGATATCGGCGTCTTTCCCGAAGGACGGCATCATTTCAATCATGGTGACATCGGCTTTTCGCAGGGTGAAGAATTCCATGACGTCCAAACCGACGGCACCGCAGCCGATGACGACGACTTTTTTCCCTTCGGCATTGGCTTCGTAGTAAGGAATGTTGTCCATGAATCCGTAGATGGAGCGAATGTGGGAACCTTCGGCATCAGTCAGTTCACGGAGACCTTCGATAGGCGGAAGCATGGGACGGGAGCCCGTTGCGGCATAGAGAATGTCCGGCTTTAATTCAGCCAAGAGTTCCTTTGTTGCCGTCGTGTTCAGGCGAATCGTCAGGTTCGGCAGCTTGGCAGCCCGGCGTTCGAGATATGCCGGGAAGTCTTCGATGCGCTTCTTTTCCGGCAGCAAGGCAATCTTGCGGGTCAGGCCGCCCAGTTTGTCTTCCCGTTCGAGGAGAGTGACCCGACAGCCGACTTCAGCTGCCGAGCAGGCTGCTTCTAAGCCCGACGTGCCGCCGCCGATGATGACGACATGGATGTCGCGGGTGACCTTCTGTTTCTTATATTGGTCGCCGCCGATGACGTCGGGATTGACGGTGCAGCGAATGGGCTGCGATTTGAAAATGCGGTGATCGGCACAGCCGATGTTGCAGGAGATGCACTGACGGATGCAGTCCGTACGGCCGCTCTGTGCTTTGCGGGCCCAGTCGGGATCGGCGATGAGGCCACGACCGATTGCGATGAAGTCGGTCTTGCCTTCGGCGATGACCTGGTCGGCAATTTGAGGATTGCGGATGTTGCCGGATGCGATGACCGGTTTGTTGAATTTCTTCTTGACGGCTTCGGCCAGGTAGACTCGCCAGGCGTCAGGCATGTCGCATTTGTCGATTTGGTACTGGATGGAGTCGTTGACGGCAGCCGATACGTTGATGATATCGACTTCCGGTTCGATGTATTCGAGGAGTTTCAACGAGTCTTCCAAGGTGTTGCCGCCTTCGATGAATTCATCTGCTGACAGACGGAATACGATGGGAACCCAAGGGCCGACAACTTTGCGGACGGCTTCGACGACGAGGCGGGCAAAGCGGGCACGATTTTCATAAGAGCCACCGAATTCATCGGTACGTTTATTATACAGGGGAGATAAGAACTGGTCCAGCAGGTACGAATGACCGCCGTGGATTTCTACCATGTCGAAGCCGGCCTGGATAGCATGCTGAGCGGCGATGGCATACTTCTGGACAATGTTGAGGATTTCACATTTATCGAGGGGGCGCGGTGCCGGATTGCCTTCTTTGGAAGGGACGGATGAAGCCGATACGGCTTGGAGGCCGTCGAGCCGTTCCGGGTAGGCCGAAGCACCGGCGTGGTTGAGCTGAATCGATGCCAAGGCACCGTATTTGTGAATCCGTTCGGTCAGTTCGTAGAGACCGGGGATGAACTGTTTCTTGTCGATGCGCAGCTGTTTCGTTCCGTTCGTTGCCAAGGGATAGTCGATACAGGCGTTTTCAACGGTAATCAAGGCTGTGCCGCCACGGGCGCGAAGACCGTAATAATTCTTCATTTCTTCTGATACTTCACCGGTGAAGGTGGCAAGGTTGGATCCCATGGGGGGCATGATGACGCGGTTGCGGAAGGTGGTCCGCTTGACCGTAAAGGGTTCGAAAATATGTGGATACTGCTGGCTCATAAAGAGAAATCCTCCTTCTATATAGTACTAAAGGTATATGTGAATTGTAGAACTATATTTTTGATCTGCCCCTATTATACGGATGAAATACTGATAACACAATTTCTTAAAATAGGCGAAAATAGTTCAAAAAAACTATTGAAAATGATATAATAAGGGCAATCGATACCGAGAAATTGTCGATAAAACAAAGACAAACTCATTTTACAATACGAAGGAAGTTGAGAAAAATCAGTGGTTTCGGCCATACAGCTTTGACTTGTCTTGTCATTTTGGGTTTTCATAAGATTGCTTTTATTGATAGAAAATAAGATTGAAATATTAATAGATAAGCTATTGATATATAAGGATTTATCACAAAGATTGATTAAACGGCATATAGAAGGAGTCTGTTATGAACTTAAAGCAACTTCAATATTTTACGAAATTGGCGGAAACGGAACATTACCGGAAGGCTGCGGAAGCCCTGTATATTACGGAGCCCAGCCTTAACCGAGCCGTTCGGGAAATGGAAAAAGAGCTGGGAATTCAGCTCTTTGAAAAACGGGGACGAAATATTTTTTTGAATAAGTACGGTCATCTTTTTTTGCCTTATGTGAAACGTTCTCTGCAGGAACTGGAACGCGGTGTTGATTTGATGAAAGCTTATACGCGACCGGATCAGGGAAAAATTACGCTGGGATTTATTTATACCATGGGCTATACTTTAGTGCCGGAAATGATTACTCAATTTCAGGCTATTGACGGTAATGGCGGCATTACCTTTGACTTCCATCAAGGGACGACGGCAGCCCTGATTAAAGAGTTAAAAGAGGAAAAAATCGATGCCGCTCTCTGCTCTTCCGTTGAAAACGAACCGGACGTCCTCTTTTATCCTGTTGCTGAAGAAGAATTGGTCGTAGCTGTCCCTAAGGGACACCCCTTGAGCAACCGTGGCTCTGTCTCCTTAAAAGAATTGGAACCGTATCCGGTCATCGCCTTCGATAAGAGCAGCGGTTTAAATGAGATGATCAATAAGCTCCTTGAACAAGCTCAGGTCCATTTGAAGACGGCCTGCCATGTAGAAGAAGACAACGCCATGGCCGGCTTTGTTGCAGCCGGCTATGGCGTTGCCATTTTACCTGATTTCTATACGCTTCAATATTACAATCTCGATCGGATCCCTATTGCCGATTCCTTTGAACGGCGCTACCTCTTCTTAGCTCTTCTGCGTCAATCACAGGTGCTGCCCGTCGTAGAACGGTTCCGAAACTTTCTTTTATCTCGTTGGCAGCGAGGGGCATTATAAACTATTCTTCGATGCGGTGGAGGTCACCGACGATGAAGATAAATGAGAAAACGCCGAGGGCAGCGACGCAGCCGACGAAAATCATGGCGCCTACAAAAGATCCTGTAGCTTGAACGATGAATCCGATGACGATGGGCGTAATGATGCCGGCTAAATTGCCGATGAAGTTGAACACGCCGCCGGCAAGGCCGACGGAATGGGCAGGGGCTACATCGCCGACGGTACTCCAGACGATGGCGGCCATGCCCTGACCTAAGAAGGCAATGGCCATGACGGCGATGATGGCATTGAGGGAATCAAAATAGTTGGCCGTCATAATGGTCATCGAACAGAGGAGGCCGCAGATAATCGGCAGTTTTCGTGCTTTCGAAAGGGAACTGCCGCGGCGCAGCATCGAGTCAGACCAATATCCGCCGAGAAGGACGCCGATAAGAGCGCCGACATAAGGGATTATGGCGTAGATGCCGGCTTTTAATAAGGGGAGGTTCTTGGACATGACCAGATAGGTCGGAAACCAGGTCAGGAAGAAGAACATCGTACTCGTATTGGCGAATTGCCCTAAGTAAATGCCCAACAACTGCCGATGTTTAAATAATTCTGCAATTTGGGCCCAGGTAATCTTTTGCTGTTCGGATGTTTCGCTGCCTAAGCCGCCGCCTTGGCGGATATAGTCCAATTCAGCTTGGTTGGCACCTGAGTCGGGACCGGGTTCGCGGTAGAGGAAGAACCAAAACAGGCTGGCGACGATGCCAATAAAGCCGGTGATGTAGAAGATTTCTCGCCAGCCGTAGGTTTCTAAAATCCAAAATAAAATGGGCGTTAAAAAGGCCAGGCCGATGAATTCGCCGGCTGTATAGATGGACGTTGCCGTTGCCCGTTCATGAGACGGGAACCAGGCTGCGACGACACGGCTGTTGGTGGGAAAGGCCGGTGCTTCGGCAGCGCCAATCGCCATACGGATGCCGAAGAGGGAGGCAAAGGACCTCCCAAGACCCATGAACATCGTGAATAAGGACCACAAGAATAACGATGCCGTATAGACGATGCGCGAGCCGAATCGCTCGATGACCCAACCGCCGGGAATCTGCATCAGCCCGTAGGACCAGGAAAAGGCAGAGAATAAGAGTCCCATCGTGGCGGCGCTGAATCCGAGTTCATCACTCATGCTGGAGGCTGCGACGGCCATATTGGTCCGGTCCAGGTAATTGATGGCCGTGAGGATAAATAAGAGAAACAGCATAAACCAGCGTTTCTTTGTTTTCTTAGCACTTGAACGAGTCATATGTCGTCTTCCTTTCCACTTGTTCGAATATTCACATGCAATGATAGCCTTATGATATAAAGAATAATTTTATTGTAACTAAGATTGTGGATAGATACTATTACCTATTTCGCATGCTTTGATACGTATTTTTTATTAATTTTTTAAAATCATTTCTTTCTGCTGCGGTCGATGGCTGTGATTTACATCCAAAAAGCAGGTAGACGAAGAGTTGTTGTGCTTCGCATACCTGCTTTTTGGATGTATTCTTATTTTTCGTCCATGATGGCGACAGGGCCGCGGTCACCGGTTCGTATGCGGACCGCATCTGCCAGGGGGTAAATGAAAATCTTACCGTCACCGGGCTTACCTGTTTTGCAGACCCTTTCAGCGACTTCGACGACTTTGTCGACGGGAACTTCGCAGACGACGGTCTCTACTTTGATACCCGGCAGGAGGTTGATGTTGTAACGCTGACCGCGATAGACTTCGACGTAGCCTTTTTGAAGGCCGCAGCCGAAGACCTGACTGACGGTCATGCCCATGACGCCGATTTTGTTCAAGGCTTCTTTTAAATCTTCCAGTTTACTGGGACGGGTAATGATTTCTATTTTAGTAAGGGTATGTTCTTCCATCTCTATCACCTCTATATCGTATGGCTGTTTACGCCGGCCTGGTTTACGACAGCAGCATGGCCTAAGGCTGTATTGTCTAAGGGAGAGGTCTGAACCCCTTCAAAGGGGCTCCCGGCGGTGATGGCGTAATTGTAACCCTGTTCGCCGTGTTCTCCAATATCGAGACCGGCAATTTCTTCTTCTTTATCGGCCCGGACGGTCATGAACAGGCTGATGACTTTAAAGATTATGAACGTTCCGACGATAGCCAGCGCATAGGCGACGACCGTAGAAATGAGCTGAGCGGCGAGGAGATGGCTGCTGCCGTAGAAGAGACCGTCGGCACCGGCAGGATTGACGTCTGTCGTCGCCCAGAGCCCCGTTGCGATGGAGCCCCAAGTACCGCCGATGCCGTGAATCCCGAAGGCATCGAGGGAATCGTCGTAGCCGAGTTTGGTCTTGACGACGGCGACCGCGACGTAGCAGATAACGCCGCCGACAGCCCCGATAATGAGGGCCGGAAGGGGAGCGACGAAGCCTGCTGCCGGGGTGATGGCGACGAGGCCTGCGATACATCCGGAAGCGGCACCGAGGATGGTCGGTTTCCCTTGGACACGCCATTCCACAGCGACCCAGGCGACGGTGGCAGCAGCTGCGGCGGCCTGAGAGGTGATAAAGGCGTTGGCGGCCAATTCGTTGGCTCCGAGGGCACTGCCGGCATTGAAGCCGAACCAGCCAAACCAGAGAAGGGCGGCGCCAAGGACGGTCATGGGAAGATTATGAGGAACCATAGGACTCTTCCCGTATCCGTAGCGACGGCCTAAGAGGACGCAGAGCGTAAGGCCGGAAACACCGGAGAGAATGTGGATGACCAGACCGCCGGCGAAGTCGAGGGCGCCGAGTTTAGCGAGGAAGCCGCCGCCCCAGACCCAATGAGCCATGGGATTATAAATGAAGAGGGCCCAGAGCAGGATGAAGACGACGAAGGCGTGGAACTTCATGCGTTCGGCAAAAGCACCGGTAATGAGGGCCGGCGTGATGACGGCAAACATGCACTGGAAGGCGACGAAGGCCAGTTCCGGAATCGTTCCGTTGTCGAGAACCGTCATGCCGACTCCGGTGAGGCCGATTTTATCAAGAGATCCGATGAAGCCGTGAATGTCGGTACCGAAGGTCATGGCATAGCCGATGAGAATCCATTCGACAGAAATCATGGCGACGATGAAGAAGCTCTGCATAATCGTTGCCAATACGTTTTTATTGCGGACCATGCCGCCGTAGAAGAAGCCCAGGCCCGGCGTCATGAGAAAGACGAGGGCGGCACTGATGAGTACCCAGGCCGTGTCGCCCGGGGCTATCGTTCCCGGTGCCGATGCAAAAGCCGTTGGCGCTGCTGCGAAAAGACAAGGCAGCAGGACCGATAAACGGGACCATAATTGTTTCATATTCTTAGCCTCCTGACCCATAAAAAAAGATGCCTCTCCCGATGGTTCCATCGAGAAAAAGACATCGTTGTCTATTGTTCTATTGGGATTATCTTCAGAATATGAAAAGCCCAAGGGATAAAAAAATTATCACCTTGGGCTTCATTGCCGGCTTCTATTCTGTTGATGAACTTATTATAAAAGCAAAACGTTAAGCTGTCAATAAAAATACTGAAATTTATTTTACAAAACTTATATTTTATCTAAAAAGATAATATCATAATGGGAATCATATTAAACAAATAAAATATGCCCTAAGAAAATATAAAAGGTCAGCGATATGGCGCTGAGGGCCGTTGTGTTCATGACAATCTGCGTCGCATAGTCCGGATTGTTATCGAATTCGATGGCAAATAAGGCCGTATTGACGGCTGTAGGGATAGCGCAATAGATAAGGAATACCGTCGCACTGACAGCCGTAAAGGTGCCGGGGCGAAAGGCGTTGGCACCATAAATCATGGCCAGCCCCAGTAAGGGGAGGGCGGTCATCTTTAAAATGCTGACGATCCAGACATCCTTGTCGAGCCAATGAATCTTGGTCTGTGACAACTGAGCGCCGATACTGACCATGGCTAAGGGGAGCAAGGCATGGCTGGCCATGTCCATGATGGGCCATAAGAAGAAGTTTTCGGCATCCCAGCCGACGTTGCGGGCTAACAAGGATGCGGCCAATACGTACAGCAATGGCATGCGAAACATGACGGCCAAAGTATCCCTGGCAGCCAATTTACCGCGGCCGGCCTGATAAAGACCGAGGGTATTGAGCGAGACACTTTGAATCATGAATATGATGATCTGCACGACCATGGCTTCGGCAAGGTACGGCGTCTGTCCGTTTACGACGAAGGGGTCGTGAGAAAAGACGAGGATGATAAGCGCGACGCCGAGGTTGCCTGTATTATTGAACATAAAGGCGTTGCGGCACGATTCCAGCATGGCTTCATCATAGTGGCGGATACGGCCGACGATATTGGCTATGACGAAACAGAGGACCATGAAGATGGCGATGGCAGCGATGATGTTGACGCTCGTTTCGGGGAACTGAGTCGTATAGATGTTGGTAAAAAGGAAACTGGGAATGACTAAGTAGAACATCAATTTCGATAAGGTTTTTACGTCGAGATGGAATTTCTTATCGAGAAAATATCCTAAGAGAACGAGAAAGAAAATCGGAAGCATCGTATGTTCAATGATGAACCAGAAGACCATGAGTCATATCACTCCTTATTATATGGATACTCCCTCATTATACTATGGATATGTAATTATACAATGCCAAAATGAATTCAATAGCTTTCGAAGTAATAGACGATGTGAAGCAGGGTTTCGCACATATACTTCAAGGCGTTGCTGTCCCAGTGGAAGTCCGGTGAATGGCCGCTGACCGGAGCATCGCCGTAGACGCCGACATAATAAAAGGCACTGGGGACGGCCTCGCTGAAATAGGCAAAATCTTCAGAACCGGCGCCGCGTTTCAAGGCCACTACGTTGACCCGATCGGCACAGTGCTGCTGCAGGATATGGGTAACTTTATCGGTAACGCCGTCGTCGTTGACACAGACCGGGGAGAAGGGGACGACGTCCAAATCGAAGAAACCGCCATACGTCGAGGTTACATTTTTCAAAATCTGCTCCAGGGCGTCGAGGATGATGCGCCGTTTTTCTTCGTGATACGTCCGGAGGGTCCCTTTTAAAACGGCTGTTTCGGGGATGACGTTAGGATTGTGGCCGGCCTGGAACTGGCCGAAGGTGAGGACGATGCCGTCGCCGTCAGCATAGCGGTTGTAGACGAAGTTTTGAATCAATTGGATAATGTCGACTCCCATCTGTATCGGGCTGATGCAGGCTGACGGCTGGGAGCCGTGTCCGCCTTTGCCGTGGAGTGTGATCGTGAAATCGTCGCAAGAAGACGCGATTTCGCCGCGGCCGATGCCGACATAACCCTTGGGGAGACTGCCGGCGACATGCAGGCCCAGGGCATAGTCGACAGGCGGCAGGTTGAGGATACCGGCATCGATCATGCGGGCGGCGCCGCCGTTTCCCTCTTCGGCCGGCTGAAAAGCCAGACGGATGGTGCCGCGCAGGCAGTCTCGATGCTTATTGAGAATTTTGGCGACACCTAATAAGTTGGCTGCATGACCATCGTGGCCGCAGGCATGCATGACTCCTTCTACGAGGGATGAATATGGGCAGTCGTACTTTTCGGTCAGCGGCAGGGCATCGATGTCGGCTCGCAAGAGGACGACCGGTCCGGGAAGGGCCCCGTGTATCAGGCCTGTGACTCCTGTACCGGCGATGATTCGCACGTCTTCAATACCCATCAGGGATAATTCTTGAAAAATCGTCTTGCATGTATCGAATTCTTTTTCGCTTAATTCCGGGTGGGCATGGAAATATTCTCTCATTTCCATCATATAAGGCAAGGTTTTGCGTACTGCTTCGTGAATATTGAATGTCGGTCTATAGCTGTCGTTCATAAGCCGCTCCTCCTTCCGTTTTTCTATATTATGTATATATTTCTATAATAAAGCCTGAAATCCTGCCATGGGAGCGGATTTTTTGGCTCATTCTGCTTCGAAAGGTCTATATATTTATATTATATATATCCTTATTATACGAAACAACAGGAGCCTGTGGTATAATTTTCACAGTGAATCAGAAAGGGATGTGAGTATGATGCATGGTGATACACGGTTGGAAGCGGCGCTAAAGGTTTTGAACCATTGGCCTCGATTTCGGCTGCAGCTTTTTTTAGAAGGCATTTTAGTCGGCTTATTGTCGGGAACGGTTATCAGCTTTTTTCGCTGGGGCTTGGAAACGGGAACCCTGTGGCGACAGTGGTTTTATGCCAATGTTTTGAGCCGGGGTGACATTTCTGTTCACGCGGCTTGGTTTGCGCTGCTGCTGGCGGCAGCTTTGTTATTATGGCGCTTGGGGATTTATGAACCACAAGCAGGCGGCAGTGGGATTCCTCAAATTAAAGGTGTCATTTTGGGCGTCTTGCGCCTGCGCTGGCTGCGAGTACTTTGGGTTAAGCTGGTCGGTGGTATCGTCGGCATCGGGCTGGGCTTGTCTTTAGGACGTGAAGGGCCGTCGATTCAGATCGGTTCCGTGACAGCCCAAGGGTTGAGCCGAGCCTTTGGGCGGACGCGGATGGAGGAACGGTACCTCATCACAGCCGGCGCCAGCGCCGGGCTGGCAGCGGCTTTTAATGCGCCCCTGGCAGGCGTCATGTTTGCCTTGGAAGAGCTTCATCGCAACTTTTCCGGCGTCGTTTTGGCACCGGCTATGGCGGCGGCATTGATGGCGACCATGGTCAGTCGCTACCTCTTTGGACGAGAACCTGTTTTTCATTTCGGAATCTTGCCGCACTTTCCCCTGCGCTATATGTGGCTGGCCGTAATTTTAGGAATTATTGTCGGAATTGCCGGGGTAATATTTAATAAAGGATTACTAAATATCCATTATTTTTATGAACTTCCCATCTTTCGCAATCGTTACATGCCCATTGCCTTTGCCTTACTCATGGCCGGGGTGTTGGGGTATGTTTTTCCCGATGTCCTCGGCGGCGGCAATGAGTTGGTTAATGCCCTGTATACCCTGCCGCTGTCGCTTCAGTTATTTGCCCTCCTGCTGATCGGAAAATTTCTGTTCACCCTTATCAGTTACGGCTGCGGCGTTCCCGGCGGTTTCTTTTTGCCCATGTTGGTCTTAGGCGCCCTGACCGGCGGTATGGTGGGAATTATTTTCATTCAGCTGGGGCTCATTTCATCGTATTACTTGTCGAACATCGTCGTTATTTCCATGGCAGCTTTTTTTGCGGCTTCCGTTCAGTCACCGGTTACAGGGACTATTCTCATTATGGAAATGACCGGCTCGTATGAGCACCTGCTAGCCTTATGTACGGCCTCCTTGGTGGCCCTCGTCGTGGCCCAGTTCTTTCGGGGGGAACCGATTTATGAAGTGCTGCTCCGGCGGAGCCTGGCCAAGCATAAACCTGCCTTATCGTCGAGTGAACGGCGAAACCTCTTGGAATTGACCGTCGTCAGTGGAAGTCAGGCCGATGGAAAATATATCGGCCGCATTGCCTGGCCGTCTCATACGGTCATTGTTGACGTAAAGCGCGGCAGCGGCGACATCATACCGGATGGCGAGACTTGTCTACGAGCAGGGGACTACCTCTATGTGCTGACTGACTCTGTCGAAGGTGCCCAAGCTATAAGAAATATTGTGGAGAAAACAGGCGATGAAGATATGTAAAAATGTATAATAATTATAGAAAAATAGGACTAGGTACTAAAAAATATCTGTCATACTTGAGTATTAAGGCACATATGATGTTTCGGAAACGATTAGAACGGAGAATAAAATAATCAAAAAGTAGGTTTAAGTATCCATTTTTTTGACTTATGGTGATGAGTTTGCTATAATTCAGGACGTACTTGAGATTGTATTCATTCGAAGAGGTGGTTTTTTGCGAAATCGTATTTTGAAACATCGTATGTTGATATTAGTGACAATGATCTTTGTATTTGCATTTTCGTCTTTGGCTTGTGCAAGTGTACAAATGGGAATGAAGGGCTCTGTCGTACAGAGCGTTCAATATATGCTTCAAGATGCGGGCTATTTGTCCGGTAGTGCAGATGGTGATTTTGGTTCTCAGACGCAGCAGGCTGTCGTACAGTTCCAGACAGACCATGGTCTGTCTGCCGACGGAATCGTCGGCTCGCAGACGATGGAAGCGCTCTCTGAAGCCAGCGGTCGCCCGGTTCCGGAAGAAGCTGCATCGGCGACGGAAGGTCACCAGCGTCGGTTGGTTATGGAAGCTACGGCTTATACGGCTCAAGATGGCGGCGGCAGTGGATACACTGCAACCGGCCAGTATCTCCAGCGTGGTATGGTTGCTGTTGACCCGTCGGTTATTCCCCTCGGCTCTCAGCTTTACATCGAAGGGTACGGCTATGCCGTTGCCGCTGATACCGGTGGAGCGATTGTCGGTGACCGTATTGACTTGGCCATGGATTCTACTAGTGAAGCCCTTAATTTCGGCCGTCAAGACGTCGTCGTTTATGTATTAGGTTAATCTCAAGTTGATGCTAGGATATCCATTAGCTGAAAAGGGGCTGTTGTACAGTAAGTTGTGCAACAGCCTTTTTTTTCGCCTCGTTTTGTGGTATCCTTAAAAGGATTTATATAGTGATGTAATTCAGGGAGGCTATTGCTGAATGAAAAATACTATTGCACTTATCCTCGCTGCCGGTAAGGGGACGCGAATGAAATCGAAGTTCCCCAAGGTTTTGCACAAAGTCGGCGGCGTTCCGATGGTGGAACAGGTGCTTCGGGCTGTTAAGGCAGCCGGAACGACGCGCCAAATTGTTGTTGTCGGTTTTGGCGGAGAACAGGTCCGCGACTACCTCGGTGACCGGGCTGAAACGGTTGTACAGCAGGAACAGCTCGGTACCGGTCATGCTGTGCTGCAGGCGGAACCGTTGTTGCAAGGCGCTTCCGGTACACTTCTCGTTACCTGCGGCGACACTCCTTTGGTAACGACGGAAACCTTTACGGCTCTCATCGACTGCCATGAAAAGAGTGGTGCTGCGGCAACGGTACTGACGGCACATATGCCGGATCCGACGGGCTACGGCCGCGTTATCCGTGATGATAAAGGGCAGGTCGTCAAAATTGTCGAGCAAAAAGACGGCACGCCGGAAGAACTGGCTGTCGACGAAGTAAATGCCGGCATTTATTGCTTTGATATGCCCCTTTTGTGGGATATGCTGCACAACGTTACCAATGACAATGCTCAGGGCGAGTATTACTTGACCGATATCATCGGCATGCTCGTATCGTCGGGCCGCGTTGTCAGTGCTTTTGCAGCTCCGTCCTATGATGAAACGCTGGGGGTCAACTCCCGTCAGCAAATGGCAGAAGCAGAACAAATTATGCGTCGCCGTAAACTGGACCAGCTCATGGCCGACGGCGTTTCTATTATTGATCCTAATAATACCTATGTCGACACGACCGTTACCATCGGCCGCGATACGGTACTTTATCCGGGAACGATTCTCGAAGGACAGACGGTCATCGGCGAAGACTGCCACATCGGCCCTTATGTCCGCATGACCAATGTACAGATGGGCGATGATGACCATGTTCAGTTCATGTATGCTCATGACTGCCAAATCAAAAACGGCTGTGAAGTCGGGCCTTTCGTTCACTTCCGCCCCGATACGGTTATCGGCAATCACGTAAAAGTCGGAAATTATATGGAAGTCAAAAACTCGACTGTCGGAGACGGCACAAAACTGCCTCACCTCAGTTATATCGGCGACAGCGATGTCGGTCAGAACGTCAATATCGGCTGCGGGACGATTACTGTCAATTATGATGGAAAAATCAAGCACCGCACGACCATCGGCAATCACGCTTTTGTCGGCTGCAACAGTAACCTCGTAGCGCCGGTTACGGTCGGTGATTACGCATATGTCGGTGCCGGTTCTACGATTACCAAAGACGTACCGGCTAAATCCTTATCCGTTGCCCGCGCTCGGCAGCGCAATATCGAAGACTGGGTTAAAGACGATACCTATAAGAAATAACACTTTCTCCACCTAGCGTTTATCGGTTTTTATATCGAATCATATATTACAATATTCATACAGGGAGGCTCATTATGAGTTACGAAGACGGGAAAAAGCTGAAGATTTTTACGGGGAATGCCAATCCGGAATTGGCCAAAGAAATTGTTGAGTACCTTGGATTAGAATTAGGCAAGGCCTTTGTCGGTAAGTTCAATAATGGTGAAATTCAGGTCATGATCGATGAAAGCGTCCGTGGTAAGGATGTATTCGTCATTCAGCCGACCTGCCAGCCGGCTAACGATACCCTCATGGAACTGCTGATCATGGCGGATGCCCTGAAACGCGCTTCGGCAAAACATATTACCGCCGTTGTTCCGTACTATGGCTATGCTCGTCAGGACCGCAAGACCCGCGGCCGTGAACCGATTACCTCGAAACTGGTTGCTGATTTAATGACCAGAGCGGGAATCACCCGCGTCGTTACGATGGACCTCCATGCCGGCCAGATCCAGGGCTTCTTTGATATCCCTGTCGATCACCTCGGTTCGGCTTCCATCATCGCTCGGTATATTAACCAGAAAAAAGAAGAAACCGATTTGGGTGACCTCGTCGTCGTATCGCCGGACCTCGGCGGCGTAACCCGTGCCCGTGACCTGGCAGATCGGGTCAGTGCGCCTATTGCCATCATCGAAAAACGCCGTCCTCGTCCGGGCGTTGCCGAAGTCATGAATATCATTGGCGATATCAAGGGCAAGACCTGTATCCTCGTCGACGATATCGTCGATACGGCAGGTTCCTTGTGCGGCGGTGCCAAAGCCTTGAAGGAAATGGGAGCTTCCCGCGTATTTGCAGCCTGCGCCCATGCCGTTCTCACCGATCCGGCTGTCGAACGAATTCAGAAATCGGTCATCTCCGAATTGATCATTACCAATACGATTCCCTTGCCGCCGGAAAAACAGAGCGACAAAATCAAGGTCCTTTCTGTAGCTCCCCTTTTGGGTGAAGCGATTATGCGCATCTTCCATGACGTCTCTGTCAGCCGTCTTTTCGATAAATAAGGAAACGATACCGTGCATATGATCGTAGGCCTGGGCAATCCGGGCCGTCAATATGAACAATCAAAACATAATACGGGTTTCGATGTCATCGATGAACTGGCCAAACGCTGGGAAGTGACGTCCTGGCAGGAGCGAATGGATGCCCTCGTGGCCCAGGTGACCGTTGACGATGAAAAAATCATCTTGGTCAAGCCCCAGACATTCATGAATGACAGCGGCCGGGCCGTGGGGCCTCTGATGCGTTGGTATAAGGTAGAGCAGCCTGATGTTTACGTTGCTTATGACGACATGGATTTGGCTGTCGGCCGCCTGCGCATTCGTAAGAACGGCAGTGACGGCGGACATAATGGGATTAAGAGTCTCTTTGCCAACGGCTGCACTGATTTTACCCGCTTTCGCGTCGGTATTGGCCGGCCGCTCCCTCATCACGATGTCATCGATCACGTCTTGACGCCCTTTCCGGAAGAACTGCGTGAAAAGTATCTCCAGGGCATCGAAGATGCTGCGACGGCCATTGAAGGTTGTCTGCGCCTCGGTGTCGACAAGGGCATGAACCGCTACAACCCGCGGAAAAAGAAACTATGAGTACAAGAGACTGCCGCGTCTGCGGCAGTCTCTTTTTCTACGTACCTTTAGGAGGGACCTTATGATTGAAAAACTGCATGCGTCGCCGGATGTATACCGCATCCGCGTTGTATTACCGGATAATCCGCTCCAGTATTTAAATGCCTATGTCATTAAAGGTAAGAGCGAGAATCTGGTCATCGATACGGGCTTTAACCGTCCGGAGTGCCGTGAGGCCCTGTGCCGCGGTTTAGAAGAGCTCGGCATTGATCTCCGCCACACGTCCTTATTTTTGACGCACCTCCATGCGGATCATACCGGCCTTGTCGGCTTCTTTGCCAAAGCGGGCTGCCCGATTTACATGCATCCCGTCGACTATCAATACCTTGTCGATTCGGAAGACGGCTCGACGTGGAAGGCTGCTGAAGACAATTTCATGCGCGAAGGGATGCCGCCGGAAGAAATCAAGAGCCAATTTTCCAATCAGGCTCGAACTTTTTCACCGGACCCGCATTTTCCGATTAACGCGGTCGCTGATGGAGACGTCCTGCACCTGGCGGGCTGTGAGCTTACGGTCATTCATACACCGGGGCATACGCCGGGATTGTGCTGCCTCTATATGCCCAAAGAAAGGATTTTCTTTACGAGCGACCACATCCTGTTTGACATTACGCCGAATATCCAGGTTTGGTACCACATGAAGCAGGCCCTGCAGCGGTATTTGGAAAGCCTGAAGAAGGTGAAGAACCTGCCGGTCAGCCAAGCTTTGCCGGCTCATCGGGAGGGTGATACGTCGGTCGTCGGCCGTATCGATGAACTTCTGGCTCATCACGACCGACGCCTCCGGGAAGTCCTTCGCCTGGCCGCGGAATATCCGCATAGCACGGCCTATGAGATTGCACCCCATATGACTTGGTCCATGCGCGGCAAACCCTGGAAAGACTTTCCGCCGACGCAGAAGTGGTTTGCCTTAGGAGAAACCTTATCTCATGTCGAGTATCTTATGGATAAGGGACTTCTCCGCTGTACTGAAGAAGGGGGCGTCCGCCATTATGATGTCGTTCCCGGGATGGATGCATCTCATCTCGTTGACGGAGTGTAACTGCCTTTGACATATCTGCATGCACAACGACGTTTCTTATTCTGATATAAAAAAACAGCCCGGCCGCCGCAACAGCCATGTTGCGGCGGCTTTTCTATGCACAGCCGTGGAGGCCTTGTTCATTTTATGGAGGGAGGCTGCCTTTGCCGAATTCATGTTGCGGAACGATACGACGGAATTTTGATGAAAGGCGAGTGGTAAAATGGAAGAAAAAAATATTATAATAAGAAATCTGTCTTTTCGGAATGGGCGGTAAAGCCCGTAAAACCTGCATAAAATCATCAAAAATGGAAGTCTGTAAGGTCTTTCTGCACTTACTTATATAAAGAATAATAATTCTCCGTTATTGACAAATATGACAATTTGACCTATAATAAGCACATAAGAAAAAGTATTAATTAGGAAGCAAATGCTTATAATTTTTTTAGATTATATAGCTTATTTTTATTTTTGATTGAGGGGTGCTATCCCCTGGAGGAGGAATTGATATGAAGCATGTTGAATTTTACCGCAATGATGCAGATGGTAAAGTTTTGGTCGTCGTCGGCGCACAGGCACCGGAAGAAGTAATTTATGCAGGCCAAAAATTGACTCATCTCGTAGCTGGTTCCGTTGATGCCGCACAGGAAAAACACGTCCCCTGTATCCAGAAAATCGACAACCATCTGGAAGTTCAGGTTGGTTCTGTCATTCATCCGATGGAAGAAAAACATTATATTGAATGGATCGCCTTGGTCGACGATAAAGGTGTAGATATTCATTATCTCAAACCGGGTGAAGAACCGAAGGCTCATTTTGAAACCGGCGATAATGGCGAAGTCTATGCATACTGCAACCTTCACGGCCTGTGGAAGGAAACTTTCTCCGTTAAAGAAGCTCCGGCCCTTGACAGCGCTATGTGTTCACCTGAATTTGGTGGCTGCGTAATTCATGACGTCTAAGAGAAACAGGAGGAATAACACAATGAAAGTATTTGATTTTACCGTTAAAGATATCCGCGGCGGCGACGTTGCCTTGAGCCAGTATGAAGGCAAACTGCTGCTTATCGTCAACACGGCCAGCAAATGCGGATTTACGCCGCAGTACGATGGCTTGGAAGCTCTTTATAAAAAATATAAGGACAAGGGCTTAGTCATTCTCGGTTTCCCGTGCAACCAGTTCTTGGAACAGGATCCGGAAGATAATAAACATATCGAAGATTTCTGCCGCCTGAACCACGGTGTTACCTTCCCGCTGTTCGCCAAAATTGACGTTCGCGGTGAAAAGGCAGATCCCCTTTACAAATACCTCACCGAAGCTGCTCCCTTCAAAGGCTATGAAACGGATAAAGACAGCGGCCGCCTGATTCAGCAGGTCGTAGCTGAACACTATCCGGACAACGCCGAAGGCAACGGCATTAAATGGAATTTCACGAAATTCCTCGTCAGCCGTGACGGCAGCCAGGTTCAGCGCTTTGAACCGAGCACGACTCCGGAAGAATTAGATCCGATTATCGAAAAGGCCCTCTAATAACCTGTAACAGAGACCCCGCATTACGCTTTGTGCTATAATGCGGGGCCTTTTTTTTTGTTTGTTGTATTGACCTTTGATGGGAAAACTTTCACAAATTTAAGGCCCTCTTACTTTTCAGAACCTTTACGGATTCTTTTCTTTATAAAATGTAATCGTCGTCATGATGAATCTTTGTTCCTCGTAAAGTCCATGCAACGATTACATAAATATGTATGCGTTTAGACAGAATCGGCATAAGATGAACGTTTTACTGGAAAGCTCTTGCGTAAAATTTTTATAAATAGTACAATGAGGATAACAAATAGTCATCTAGTTAATACCATAGCTACATAGCTTATAGTGATTATTTTGTCCTTGCAATGTAATGGGATGACTCCAAGTGTACACGGATTCTTTCAAGTTACGATGTTTTACAGAAAGGGGAACAGTATTATGACACAGAAAGTTTTTAAGACTATGGATGGCAACGAGGCAGCCGCCCATATTGCCTATGCCTTTACGGAACTGGCATCCATCTTCCCGATTACGCCGTCATCGCCGATGGCTGAACACGTCGATGAATGGGCTGCTCATGGCCGTAAGAACTTGTTTGGCGCAACCGTCCAGGTTCAGGAAATGCAGTCTGAAAAAGGTGCTGCCGGTGCGATGCACGGTGCTTTGAATACCGGTGCCCTTACGACGACTTTCACGTCCTCTCAGGGCATGATGATCATGCTCAGTAATATGTTCAAAATTTCCAGCGAATTGCTGCCGGGCGTCTTCCACGTCGCTTCTCGTACCGTTGCTACCAACGGGTATACGATTTTTGCCGGTCACGACGATGCCATGGCTATGCGCGGCACGGGCATCAGCATGATGTGTGAATCCAGTGTTCAGGAAATCATGGACCTGGCTGCTGTCGTCCATGCAACGGCTATCACCTGTCGTATCCCTATCATTAACTTCTTCGATGGTTTCCGTACGTCTCACGAAATCCAGAAAATCGAAGTTATTCCTTATGAAAAACTCCGTCCGCTTCTCGATATGGATGCCGTTCGTGAATTCCGTAAACGCGGCATGAACCCGGATAATCCGGAAGCTATTTCCTTCTGCGAACCGGCTGAAGTCTTTATGCAGCATCGTGAATCCTTGAACAAATTCTACGACCGCGTTCCGGAAGTTGCGGAAGGCTACATGAAGAAAATCAGCGAAATCACCGGTCGTGAATACCATCTCTTCAACTACACCGGTGCTCCCGATGCTGAACTCGTTCTCGTCGCTATGGGTTCCGGCGCACAGACCATTGAAGAAACGGTTAAACTGCTCGTTGAACAAGGCGAAAAAGTCGGCTGTATCAACGTTCACATGTTCCGTCCGTGGTCGGAAAAACACTTCCTGGCAGCTGTTCCCGATACGGTTAAGAAGATTGCCGTCTTGGACCGCACGAAAGAAACGGGCGCTAACGGCGAACCTCTGTATCACAGCGTAGCTGCTTCCTTCGCCGCTGCTGACGTAGCTCCGAAAGTCTACCATGGCCGTTATGGTATCGCTTCGAAAGAATTCTTACCGGGCGACGTCGTAGCTGCTTTTGACAACTTGAAAGCCTTCGAACCGAAGAACGACTTCACCTTGAGCATCGTCGATGACGTTACGCATAAATCCCTGCCGCGTGTCCAGAACGTCGACACGGCTGGTGAAGGCCTGAAAGCTTGTAAGTTCTGGGGCTTCGGTTCCGACGGTACGGTCGGTGCGAATAAGAGCGCTATCAAGATCATTGGCGACAACACCGATATGTACGCTCAGGCATACTTTGCATATGACTCGAAAAAATCCGGTGGCGTTACCGTTTCTCACCTGCGCTTTGGCGATACGCCGATCAAGATGCCGTATCTCATCAATGACGCAGACTTCATCGCCTGCCACCGTCAATCCTATACGCACGGCTTCGATCTCCTGCGGGGCATCAAGAAGGGCGGTACCTTCTTACTGAACACCGTATGGAAACCGGAAGAACTCGATGAAAAATTACCGGCTAAAATTAAACGCTCCATCGCCCGCAACGACGTCCAATTCTACATCATCGACGCTGTTGGTATTGCACAGAAAATCGGTCTTGGCGGCCGCATCAACATGATTATGCAGTCAGCCTTCTTTAAACTGGCTGACGTCATTCCCCTTGACTTGGCTATCTCTAAATTGAAAGAATCCGTTGTCGAATCTTACGGCAAAAAAGGTCAGAACATCGTTGATATGAACAACGAAGCGATTGACCAGGGCTTGTCTGCTATCGTCAAAGTTAATGTTCCGGCCGCTTGGGCTGATGCTGTTGACGAACCGGTCGATATGTCGAAACACACGAAATTCTTCCGTGACTTCTCCATTCCTGTCAATGCTCTCGAAGGCGACGACCTTCCGGTCAGCGCATATGACGGCTTTGAAGACGGCCGTTGGCCGACCGGCACGGCTGCTGAAGAAAAACGCGGCGTTGCCATGTTCGTACCGAGCTGGGATGCTGAAAAGTGTATCGGCTGTAACCAGTGTTCCTTCGTATGTCCTCACGCTGCTATCCGTCCCTTCCTCATGACGCCGGAAGAAGCTTCCAAGGCTCCTAAAGGCTATCAGGATAAGGAAATCAAAGCAGCACCGGAATACAAATACAATATCGTCGTATCGGTCATGGACTGCCTCGGCTGCGGAAGCTGTACGCATGTCTGCCCGAAACAGGCCTTGACGATGAAACCCTTCGACGAAGAAGAATACAGAGCAGATCTCTGGGATTACGTCATCAACCTGCCGATTAAACCGAATCCGATGGACAAGAACACCGTTATCGGCAGCCAGTTCGAACAGCCCTTGCTCGAATTCACCGGCGCTTGCGCAGGCTGTGCTGAAACTCCGTATTGTAAAGTTATTACCCAGCTCTATGGCGACCGCATGATCATTGCCAATGCTCACGGCTGTTCCAGCGTTTGGGGCGGCAGTGCACCGGACTGCGGCTACACCAAGAACGAACAGGGTCATGGCCCGGCTTGGTCGACATCTCTCTTCGAAGACAACGCTGAATATGGCTTCGGCATGATGCTGGCTGAAAAGACGGAACGGAAACTCTTGGCTCAGTACGTCGATGCGGCTATGGAAGTTGCAAGTCCTGAATTACAGGCTGCACTGAAAGACTGGAAAGAAAACATGGCTAAGAGTGAAGGCACTCGCGAACGGTCCGATAAGGTCATCGCTCTCCTCGAAGCTGAAAAAGACGGCAAACCTGAATTGGAACAGGTTTACGATATGAAACAGTTCCTCGTTAAACGGAGCCAGTGGATCTTCGGCGGCGACGGCTGGGCTTACGATATCGGTTACGGCGGCTTGGACCACGTCCTGGCTCAGGGTGAAGATATCAACGTCCTCGTCTTCGATACTGAAGTTTACTCCAATACGGGCGGCCAGGCTTCGAAAGCTACGCCGACAGCTGCTGTCGCTCAGTTCGCCGCAGCCGGTAAGAAGACCCGTAAGAAGGACCTCGGCATGATGCAGGCTCAGTACGGCTACATCTACGTCGCACAGGTCGCTATGGGCGCCGACAAGAACCAGTTCATGAAGGCTCTCAAAGAAGCTGAAGAATACGATGGCCCGTCCCTCATCATCGGGTATGCACCGTGCATCAACCACGGCCTCAAGATCGGTCAGGGTCAGAGCCAGCTCGAAGAAAAACGTGCTGTCGATGCAGGTTACTGGCATCTCTGGCGCTACAATCCGGAATTGAAGAAACAGGGCAAGAATCCGTTCATCCTCGATTCCAAACCGCCGAAAGATAACTTCCGCGAATTCCTCATGGGCGAAACTCGCTTCTCGTCCCTGCAGCGCACCTTCCCGGAAATTGCCGAAGCTCTCTTTGAAAAGACCGAAGAAGATGCTAAGGACCGTTATGAAGGCTATGTACGCTTAGAAAAGGCATACGACAAATAAGTATTAAAGGTTAGGCGGGGCTGTCCCGGGAGGACGGCCTCATGAAAAAGAGACTGTCATAGAATATCTATGGCAGTCTCTTTTTGTGTGTCTCGTAATCCATATGGAGTTCTTGCGGTCCGTCGACTCCTACAGCCCTTCAGAGACCGTAGACGGAGGTGTCAGATGGCGAAGTTTTGCGAGACATTGAAATGAATTTGGTCGGACTCTTTCTTGTCCGGGATGAGCGTAACTGCTGTGACAGGCAGAGGGAGGGCATGACATGTAATGTCTTTCAGCGTCGAGGTACAGACCGGGGCATTCTTAGGATGCCGATGAGCTGTGTATAAGCTGGGGAAGGCCTTTCCGGTATTGTCGTCCTTATCGTGGGTTGCGGCGTATGAAAGGGTATAGCGGTCAGCCTTTTTGATAAGGGACAGTCCTGTGAAACCGTAAATAGCCTTTCTCTTGTGCTGATAGCGAGGTATTGATTGTGGCCCTTCGCTGCGTCTGCAGATGCTTTTAAGGCCGTGTTACAAGATGGAGCCGCCTCCATTTCCCCCGGGACTTTTGAACGGACTGTCTGTCTTAGAACCGGGAGGTGGTACTGCCGTTTTTTCAAGGGGGGGCTAAAACAAAGAATCGGGGTTCACGAAGATGTCCGTGAACCCCGATTCTTTGTTTTAGCCCGTAACCCTTATTCTCGGCCCGTAAGCAGTCCTGATAAAATGTTGACGTACAGGAGCGCTTCCGGCGAAAGAGCTTCCTCTTTTATCTTTATCCAGCCGACAGTCATCGTATCCAAGGGATTGGCAATGGGAATGGCCGTGATGTGGCGTCCGATGATGGCCGATGCGACATGCCCCGTTCCGATGGTATAGGCGTCGGTTGCGCGGATGATGCTGAACAGTGTCGATCGGTCGGTGACATAGATGCTCTGCCGATTGGATGGGTCCGATAGGAGCAGTTCTTCAGAAAACTGCGAGCGGTCGTGCCCTTGTTCGAAGCGGACGCAGGGATAGTCCTTAAGCTTGCCGGGAGGGATGCTTTGACTCTCTGCCAGGGGGTGGTCCAAGCGGACGTAGATACAGGGCGTAAACGTACAGAGAGACGTGAATTCCAGCTTGTTCTTTTGGAACAGGTCCTGCAAAAAGTTTTCGTTCATGTGGGATAAAAAGAGGATGCCCAGTTGGCTTTCACGGGTGACGACGTCGTGGATGACCTGCGATGTCCGACCTTCACGCAGGGTAAAGGTGTAGGCTGATGTCGGCGATATGCGCTGAAGAGCATGGATGAAAGCCTCGTCGGCAAAGGGGTAGTGCTGAGATGAAACGGTCAGGGTGTGCGAGTCTTCCTGGCCGGTTTCAGGGTGAAAATGGTCATGCATTTCGTCAGCATGAGCTAAGATGTGGTCGGCATAGTGCAGAAACTCTAACCCGGCCGAGGTGAACGTGATGCCGTGACGATTGCGCTTGACCAGCGTCAGGGAAAATTCTGTTTCCAAGTCTTTGATGGCGGCACTGAGACTGGGCTGGGCGATGTTCAGAGCCTGGGCGGCGGCAGAAATAGAATTGTGTTTTGATAACTCAAGGATATAACGCAATTGTTGTAAAGTCATAGTAAAACCACCTCAAATATAAACCGTACCTATAGAGACGCCCTTCTTAGCTTTATTGTATCAAAATAAGCAAAGTTGGGAAAGTTATGATTTTTTGACACAGTAAAGAAAGTTTTAAAATGAAAATTTTAATCTCGGAACAGCAAAAATGAAGAAAGAAAAATCCCAATTAAAAATTTAAATTATAAAGAAAAGTTAACCAAATTTGGCTTTTTGAAAAAGACAAATGTTTGTGAAATTTGGCGTAAGGTGATAATGATTCATTTTAAACTCATGGATATTTCTCGTTTTCCTGACAAAAAAGTAAGGAATAATGACTTATTCCATAGATAAATACTATGAATGCAAATTGCACAATGAATATTTTACAGCCTATACCTTTCATGATATACTTTAACCATAGAATAGAACGTTTAAGTAAAAGGTAAAACCCCGACGTGTACATTAAAATTTACGGTTTTTAGAAAAATGTTAAAAAACGACATAGGTAAAAAGTATATACACTGAAGTTGAGAAAGGAGAGCCGCATCAAGGGATAAAATGTAAGTGTCGAGGGGACATCATCCATCCAATCTATTCACCATAGGAGGTCTTTGATATGAATTCATCAGCAGCACTGGCCCGCCAAGCGGGAATGACAGATGCACAATGGAAAGCAGCCGTCAAGTTCGACAGTACGGACTGGGGCTGGATTATTATGAGTATCGGCATGGCTATCGGTGCCGGTATCGTGTTCTTACCGGTTCAGGTCGGCCTGGTCGGCGTATGGGTTTACTTATTTTCCGCAATCATTGCCTATCCGGCCATCTATCTTCTGCAGCGTTTGTTCATCAATACCCTGGCCGATTCGCCGCGGTGTGAAGACTATCCCAGCGTTATCAGCGGCTACCTCGGCAAAAACTGGGGTTTCCTGCTGGGCATCCTTTACTTCCTCAGTATTCTCATCTGTGTTTTCATGTATTCGACGGCACTGACCAATGACAGTGCATCCTTCCTCTATTCCTTCGGCGTCACCGATACGCTCCTGTCCGACAATCCTTTTTATGGGCTGGCTATCATCTGTGCCATGGTCCTTCTCGCTTCCCGTGGTGAACAGCTCTTGTTCCGGATTTCGACATTGATGGTTTTAACGAAATTGTTAGTCGTCATCTGTTTAGGCGGCATCATGATCCAGCACTGGAACATTGCCAATATCGGCGTTTTCCCCGATTTAGGCTACCTCGTGAAAAACACGATTGCCATGCTGCCTGTAACCTTGACCTCGATTCTGTTTATCCCCAGCATCAGCCCCATGGTCATTTCTTACCGCTCTCATAACAAATCGATCCACGTCGCTCGCTACAAAGCCATGCGGGCTATGAAAATCGCGTTCTCCGTCTTGTTCATTACGATCTTCTCGTATGCCATGTCCTTTAACCTGGCTCTCGGTCACGATCAAGCCGTTCTCGCTTATTCCCAGAACATTTCTGCACTGGCTATCGTTGCCAAGGGCTTCGACGGCAGCGCTGTTAAGATCTTCAGCCTGGTCCTCAACGTCTTCGCCGTTATGACGGCCTTCTTCAGTGTGTTCCTCGGATTCCGCGAAGCCTGCCAGGGGATCGCCATGAATCTCCTGCACCGTTTCATGCCGGAAGACAAGATCAATAAGAAAATGGTCAGCTTCGGTATTCTCATCTTCGCCGTTGCCGTTGCCTGGGGCGCCATCGTTCTCAATGCACCGGTCTTGAAGCTCCTGACCCTTCTCGGACCGATCTTCGGTATCATCGCCTGCCTTATCCCGGCGTACTTGGTTTACAAAGTCAATGCCCTTCACAAATATAAGGGAATTTCGCTGGTACTCATCGTATTCGCCGGTATCCTCTTGATCATCTCGCCGATCATTGCCATGATGTAAGACGGAAATTTTTCCCTAAAAGTGTGGGCTTAAACACAAGTAAAACGATTATCTTAAAAATTATATAAAAACTACCTTGACAGTTTAAATCATGCGGTGTATCATACAAACATCAATTGAACATCGTCCATGAAACCATTGAGGCGGAAGTAAAAACGATGACGTGCACGTACAGAGAGCCGGGGTGCTGAGAGCCGGCCGACGCAGCTCGTTAAATGGACCGCTGAGGGCGCAGTCAAAGGCCGCAAGGCTGAGTATCCTGCGACGTGTTGGTATACGTCAGTTACCGGGAATATGTTGGTATTCCGTCGAGAGTAGGGCTCAACCCCTAAAACAAGGTGGCACCGCGGAACTTAAATCCGTCCTTGACAAATCGTATTGTCATGGACGGATTATTTTTTTAGGAGGTTTGTATGGAAACGCTCAGCTTAGAACAGGTAAAAGCCTACCAAGGCCAATATAAGGTCGTTCCTGTCGGAGTCAGTATGTATGCCGACAGTTGTACCCCGATTGAAGTCTTGCGAACGGTCAAGCATATCAGCTCTCATTGCTATATCTTGGAAAGTATGGAAGATTCTCAGCGTTGGGGCCGATACACCTTCATAGGATACGATCCTCAGATGGGCCTGTTCTGCAAAGACGGAACGGTTACGATCAAGACCGGGGCTGAAGTACAGATTCATACGGACCATCCGGAACAGCTCATTTCTCAAATTTTAGCCGACAATAAGGCACCGCGCTTGGAAGGGTTACCTCCCTTTACCGGCGGGTTGGTAGGCTACTTTTCCTACGATTTTATTAAATATGCTGAACCGTCACTGACACTCAAGGCCGCTGATGACGATGGCTTTAATGATTTCGACCTCATGCTCTTCGACAAGGTCATCGTCTTCGATAATTTAAAGCAGCAGATTTACCTCATCGTCAACGTTCGCCTCGACGGGGCAGAAGAAAATTATAATCGGGCTATGTTGGAACTACAGCGTATGGAAGACCTCATTCGCCATGGCGAGAAGGCACCGGCCCAGCCCCTTCAGTTAAAGAGTGACTTTAAACCCCTCTTTAATGAGCAGGAATACTGCCAAATGGTTGAAAAGGGGAAACAGTATATCCGCGAAGGGGACATCTTCCAAGTCGTCTTAGCCAATCGCCTTCAGGCTGAAGCCGAAGGCAGCCTCCTCGATACGTACCGCGTCCTTCGGACGATCAACCCGTCGCCGTATATGTTCTTCTTTTCCGGCGACGATATCGAGCTTGCCGGTTCTTCTCCGGAAACGCTGATCCGCCTCGAAGGGCGGGACCTCTTCACCTTTCCCTTAGCCGGATCGCGGCCGCGGGGCAAGACGGTGGAAGAAGATAATCAACTGGAAGACGAACTCCTGCACAACCCCAAGGAATTGGCAGAGCATAATATGCTCGTCGACTTAGGCCGAAACGACTTGGGACGCATCAGTGACTTTGGCAGCGTCCATGTCGAACGTTATCTCAACGTCCTGCGATTTTCCCATATCATGCATATCGGTTCTACCGTACACAGTACGATAAGGGACGATAAGACTGCCGTCGATGCCATTGCCGCGGCCTTGCCGGCCGGCACCTTGTCCGGGGCTCCGAAAATCCGGGCCTGTGAAATCATTGATGAACTGGAAGGTCATAAGCGCGGCGTTTACGGCGGCGCCGTCGGCTACATCGATTTTACCGGCAATATGGATTGCTGTATCGGCATCCGCCTGGCCTATAAGAAGGGGAATCACGTCTACGCCTGCTCCGGCGCCGGCATCGTCGCCGACAGCGTACCGGAACAGGAACACCAGGAATGCCTGAATAAAGCCAAGGCCGTCGTCATCGCCCTGCAGCGGGCCAATGGAGGGATTGACAAATGATTGTACTCATCGATAATTACGACAGTTTTTCTTATAATCTCTACCAGCTCATCGGACAGTTGAATCCGGATATTAAAGTCATCCGCAACGATGACCTGACGGTGGAAAATCTCGAAGGTCTGCATCCTGATCATCTGATCATTTCGCCGGGGCCGGGTCGGCCGTCGGATGCCGGGATTTGTGAACAGGCTATCCGCTATTTTGAGGGAAAGATCCCTATCCTCGGCGTCTGCTTGGGCCATCAGGCTATTTGTGAAGTCTACGGCGGCACCATTACCTACGCCGGGGAATTGATGCACGGCAAACAATCCGTCGCCGCCCTCGACCGGGAAACGCCACTCTTTAAGGGACTTCCCGAAACGGTCGACGTCGGCCGGTATCATTCGCTGGCCCTCGATCCCGATACCCTTCCCGATGATCTTCGCGTCCTGGCTCGGACCGATGACGGCGAAATCATGGCCGTCGCCCATAAAGACTATCCTACATACGGCTTGCAGTTCCACCCGGAATCGATATTGACGCCGACGGGACCGATGATGGTCGAAAATTTCTTAAAATTATAATAGATAGAGTAATTACGAGGAGGTAACGACGATGATTAAAGATGCGATTATCAAGATTGTAAATAAAGGTGATTTGACCTATGACGAAGCAAAGGCAGTTATGCTGGAAATCATGAACGGCAAGACGACACCGACCCAGAATGCCGCTTTCTTGGCGGCGCTGTCGACGAAGAGCACCAAGGCCGAAACGATTGATGAAATTTCAGGCTGTGCCGAAGCCATGCGCTCTATGGCAACGCCCGTTCCTCATCCGGGCATGGATGTCCTGGAAGTCGTCGGTACCGGCGGCGACGGTGCCCATTCTTTCAATATTTCGACGACGTCGGCCATGGTTATTGCCTCGGCCGGTGTTAAAGTAGCCAAACACGGCAATCGAGCCGCCTCGTCTCTGTGCGGTACGGCAGACTGCCTGGAAACACTGGGGCTCAATATCGAACAGGATCCGAAACTGGCACTTAAGATGCTGGAAGAAACGAACTTCTGCTTCCTCTTTGCTCAGAAATATCATGCCGCTATGAAGTATATCGGACCCATCCGCAAGGAACTGGGATTCCGTACCGTATTCAACATCCTCGGGCCCTTGACCAGCCCGGCTAAGCCGACGATGATCCTCCTCGGCGTTTACGATGAATACCTGGTCGAACCCCTGGCGAAAGTATTGTCGACCCTTGGCGTCAAACGAGGAATCGTCGCCTACGGCCAGGAAAAACTCGATGAAATTTCGCCGAACGGGCCGACGACGATTTGTGAACTCCGTGACGGATATTATCGGACGTCTATCCTGCGGCCGGAAGACTTCGGTATGGTGCCTGGAACGAAGGAAGACCTCGTCGGCGGCACGCCGGAAGAAAATGCCGACATCACGCGAGGAATCCTGAAGGGAACTGTTCAGGGGCCGAAACGAAACGCCGTCCTCTTGAATGCCGGAACGGCCTTGTTCATTGCCGGTAAAGCCGATTCCATCGGTGCCGGTATCAAAATGGCTGCCGATCTCATCGACAGCGGCAAGGCCATGGAAACGCTGAATCGCTGCATTGCTGTCAGCAACTCGTAAGAAGGTGAGCTTATGATACTCGATGATTTAACGGCAGCTGTTGCAAAAAGGCTGGTAGAGGATAAGGCACGAGTTTCCTTATCGGAGATGAAAGAACGGGCCCTGGCAGCTCCGAAAAAAGAGGGGTTCCCCTTTGAACATAACCTGAAACAGAAGGGGCTTTCCTTCATTTGTGAAGTCAAGAAAGCCTCGCCTTCAAAAGGACTGATTGCTCCTGATTTTCCCTATGAAGCCGTTGCGAGGGAATATGAACAGGCCGGTGCGGCGGCTATTTCCGTATTGACTGAACGGGATTACTTCTTAGGAAGTCCCAAGTATTTACAGGATATTGCCGAGGCGGTTCAGACGCCGGTCCTTCGCAAAGATTTCATCATCGATGAGTATCAGATTTATGAAGCCCGGGCCATTGGTGCTTCGGCCGTCCTTTTGATCTGCGCCATTCTCGATGATGAACGATTGAAATGCTTCTTTGAACTTGCCGATTCTCTGGGCCTTTCGGCCTTGGTTGAAGCTCACGACGAAACGGAGGTCCTTCGGGCCATCAAGGCCGGTGCCCGCATCATCGGCGTCAACAATCGGAATTTAAAAGACTTTACGGTCTCCCTCGACACGAGCTTCCGTCTGAGAACGCTGGTACCGGACGATATTCTCTTTGTTGCCGAAAGCGGCATCAAGACGGGAGAGCATACGAAAAGCCTCTATGACCATGGCGCAGACGCCGTCCTCATCGGCGAGACGCTGATGCGCAGTCCTGATAAGAAGGCGGCTCTGGCGGAATTGGCCGCCGGAACTCGTGGTTAAGGTAAAGTTCTGCGGCCTCAAGCGGCCTTGCGACATCGTTTGGGCCAATGAACTCCACCCTGACTATGCCGGCTTCGTCTTCGCCGGTACGAAGCGACGCGTTTCTGATGAGCTGGCAGCAGAACTTCGCAGGGAACTGGATCCGTCCATCCCGGCTGTCGGCGTCTTTGTCGACGATGAGCCGCAGCATATGGCGTCGTTAGTAAAAAAAGGCGTCATCCAGCTTGTCCAGCTCCACGGTCAGGAAGATGAAGCTTTCGTACAGCAGATACAGACGGATTTAGGCGTTCCTGTCATCAAGGCTTTTTCTATTGCCAATCAAGACGACGTAACGCGAGCCTTGGAGAGTCGTGCCGACTATATCCTCCTCGATCAGGGAAAGGGCGGTACGGGTAAGGTCTTTGATTGGTTCTTGCTGAAAGGCATTGGCCGACCGTACTTTTTAGCCGGCGGCCTTACGCCGCAGAATGCAGCTCAAGCAGCAGCCCTTCAGCCTTATGCCCTCGACGTCAGCAGCGGCATCGAAACGGATGGGGTGAAGGACAGAGAAAAGATGACTTTATTTATGACAACATTAGGTGTTTACAGGAGGTAAACAGATGAGTACAGGAAGATTCGGCTCCTTTGGCGGCCAGTATATACCGGAAACGCTGATGAATGAAATTCAGCGATTGGAAAAAGCCTACAACCATTATAAACATGACCCGGCCTTTCAGGCAGAATTAAAAGAACTCCTTGATAACTATGCCAATCGGCCGTCACTCCTTTACTATGCCGAACGGATGACGAAAGATTTGGGCGGTGCGAAAGTCTATTTGAAGCGTGAAGATTTGAACCACACAGGGGCCCATAAAATCAACAATGCCTTAGGTCAGTGCCTGTTGGCGAAAAAGATGGGCAAGACCCGGGTCATCGCCGAAACCGGTGCCGGTCAGCACGGTGTCGCGACGGCGACGGCCGCCGCTTTCTTAGGCCTTGAATGTGAAGTGTTCATGGGTGAAGGAGATACGATTCGCCAGGCTTTGAACGTCTATCGTATGGAACTGTTGGGGGCTAAGGTCCATGCCGTTACTTCCGGCTCCCGAGTCCTTAAAGACGCCGTCAACGAAGCCATGCGAGAATGGGTCAGCCGTGTCGATGACACTCATTACGTCATCGGCTCGACCATGGGGCCTCATCCTTTCCCGATGATGGTTCGCGATTTCCAGGCCGTTATCAGTAAGGAAGCGCGTCAGCAGATCCTCGACAAGGAAGGGAAATTACCGGCAGCGGTCTTGGCCTGCGTCGGCGGCGGCAGCAATGCCATGGGTATGTTCTACCACTTCATCGACGATAAAGATGTCCGTCTCATCGGCTGCGAAGCTGCCGGCAAGGGCATCGATACCAAACTCCATGCGGCGACGATTGCCAAGGGGGAAGTGGGAATCTTTCACGGCATGAAATCGATTTTTTGCCAGAACGAAGACGGCCAGATCGACGAAGTCTATTCCATTTCGGCCGGCCTCGACTATCCCGGCATCGGGCCGGAACACGCCTACTTAAATGAAACGGGTCGGGCTCAGTACATTCCGGTCAAAGATGATGAAGCCGTCGAAGCCTTTGAATATTTGGCCCGCACAGAAGGCATCATCTGCGCCATTGAAAGCGCCCACGCCGTCTATGAAGCCATGCAGCTGGCACCGACGATGAGTCCTGAAGACAGCATCATCGTCTGCTTGTCCGGCCGCGGCGATAAAGACGTCGCTGCCATTGCAAGATATAAGGGGAGGGATTTACATGAGTAAGATTGGCCAGGCTTTTAAAAACGGAAAAGCCTTTATCGGATTTTTGACGGCTGGTGACCCGTCGTTGGAAAAGACCTATGAATACATTATGACCATGGAAAAAGCCGGTGCTGACTTGATTGAAATCGGAATTCCCTTTTCCGATCCCATTGCTGAAGGCATCGTCATCCAGGAAGCGGACTTACGGGCCTTGAAACAAGGGACGCGCATCGACGACGTCTTTGATCTCGTTAAGCGCGTCCGGAAGGATTCGCAGATCCCCTTGGTATTCTTGACCTACCTCAATCCCGTATTCCATTATGGGGCCGATGCCTTCTTCACTCGTTGTGAAGAAGCAGGCCTCGATGGCATCATTATCCCGGATATGCCCTTTGAAGAACGGGGCGAATGTGCAGCCGCTGCCAAAGCTCATGGTATCGATATCATTTCCATGATTGCTCCGACCTCAAAAGACCGGATCCAGACCATTGCCAAGGCCGGGGAAGGCTTTTTATACATCGTATCCTCCTTGGGCGTAACCGGAACAAGGACGGAAATCAAGACCAACCTCAAAGACATCATCGATACGGCCAAAGCTGTGACCGACGTTCCTTGTGCCGTCGGCTTCGGTATCAATACGACCGAACAGGCTGAAGCCATTGGCCGTGACGCCGACGGGGTCATCGTTGGCAGTGCCATCGTCAAACTGATTGCTAAATACGGGGACGATGCAGAAAAACCAATCTATGACTATGTGAAGGAAATGAAGGAAGCGGTCATGCGTAGCCGCTCATAATTAGGTCATATAGGAATTTACATAAAGATCTGAATGACAGTTCGTCGCTGTGGTTCAGATCTTTTTTTATGAAGAATGCTTATTTATTACAAATTGGCATAAAAAATAGTCTGTCTATGATAAATTTGGCACTTCGTTGACTTTGTCGATTTCCCATGATAATATGTAGGCAAGATATTTCTTGTAACGAAATATTTATATAACTAAGGTTTATACACGCTATATGGATATTTCCATTTCAACAGAAGGAGTGACGATCATGGATTTTGAACTCACGAAACAGCAGCAGCAAATTGTCGACCAAGTACGCGATTTTACGGCTAAACGGTTATTGCCCGGCGTTGTAGAACGCGATGAAGCTTCGGAATTTCCGTTAGAAGCTTTTAAAGAATTTGGCAGGATGGGCATGTTTGGTCTCTGCTATCCGACAGAATTCGGCGGCAGCGACGTCGGCTATCTTCCGTATATCCTGGCTGTTGAAGAAGTTTCCAAAGTAGATTCTTCCTTTGGCATCGGCTTTTCGGTCAACACCTCCCTTTACGGCGGCAGTGTCATGTATTCTTCGGCGACGGATGAACAGAAAAAACGCTTTTTATCCCCCATCGCATCGGGCCAGGCCATCGGCTCCTTTGGACTGACGGAAGCGACGGCCGGTTCTGATGCTGCCGGTCAGCAGACGATTGCTACTAAAGACGGCGACGACTATATCTTAAACGGTACTAAAATTTTTAATACCAACGGTCCCATTGCCGACTATACCGTCGTCTACGCTTTGACCGATCCGGATATCGGCATCAAGGGCATGTGCGCTTTCGTCTTGGAAAAAGGGATGGAAGGCTTCCATGTCGGCAAACTGGAAAATAAAATGGGCATCCGCTCGGCTCAGGTTTCGGAAATGGTCTTATCAAACGTTCGCGTTTCGGCAGACCGGATGATTGCCAAACCGGGCGAAGGCTTCAAACTGGCCATGAAGACTCTCGACGGCGGCCGTATCGGCGTCGGCGCTCAGGCCCTGGGCCTGGCAGAAGGGGCCTTTGACATTGCCATCGACTACCTGAAGAAACGTGAACAGTTCGGCAAACCGCTGTATAAACAGCAGTATCTGGCCTTCAAGATGGCTGAACTCTACGCCGATATTGAAAAGGCACGCCTGGTTCTTTATAAGGCAGCCTGCCTCAAAGAAGCGGGTAAACCGTACACGACAGACGCGGCTGTTGCGAAACTGACCTGCACCGACGTTGCCATGAAAGTGACGACGGAATGCGTTCAGATGCTGGGCGGCAATGGTTACATGAAAGAATACCATGTCGAACGCATGATGCGCGATGCCAAGATCACCCAGATTTACGAAGGCACTAACGAAATTCAAAAACTCGTCATTTCCGGCGGTTTGTTCCGTTAAGACTGGCTTCTTCGAAAGTCTCCTTTCATGAAGATACATTAAAAGGGAGGCTGGCCGATAGCGATGGCTATCAGGTCAGCCTCCCTTTTTAGGTACATTATATGATTTTTAAAAGATGTTAGTGACCGGCGACGACGCTTTCTTTGGCTTCGGCATCGAGAGTATGTGCCAGGTCATGGTCGGTCATGGCGCAGACAGCTGCGTCAGACCAAACGTTTTCCGCCGTTTCTACCATATCGATGATGGTATAGATCGGCAGGATGATGCCCATGATGCCGATAGGAGCACCGATACTGGACATGAGGGACAGGGTCAGGAAGTAGCAGCCCATGGGAACACCGGCATTGCCGATAGCTGCCAGGACGGCGATGAAGAGCCAGGCAATCATCGTGCCCATGGTCAATTCCGTACCGCCGTTTTGCATGAGGAAGAGGGACGTGACCAAGATGAAGGCTGCGCAGCCGTTCATGTTGATGGTCGTGCAAATCGGAAGTACGAAGCGCGATACCTGAGGATGAACGTTAAGGCGCTGTTCAGCCGAGGCCAGGGTAACCGGCAGGGTGCCGGCAGAGCTCTTGGTGAACAAGGCAACGGCGATAGCCGGAGCCATTTTGCGGAAGACGTAGAGCGGATTCAAGCCGCGAATGGCCAAGAAAATCGGCAGGACGATGAAGAATTGAATGAGGTTGCCGCCGAGGATGACCAAGGTATATTTCCCCAAAGCGCTGACGATGATACCGGCTTCAATCTGAGCTGCCAGCTGAGCTGAGAAGGCCAGGATGCCGAGCGGTAAGATCCAAAGCAGGGCCCGAATGAGGGCGAAGAGGACTTCCTGCAGGCCTAAGAGGCCTTTGAGCAGGACGGCACGATTTTCGGTCTTGGGCATGAAGGCTAATGCAAGGCCGACAGCGGCTGCGATGAGCATGACCGAAAGGACGTTGCCCGATAAGAAGGGCTGGAGTATATTATTCGGAATAACCGACAGGAAATGGTCGTAATAGGTGACCGACTCGAGTTTCTGCGGAACGCTGGAAACACCGGAATTGATCAGTTCCATAGGCAGATTGCCAGGGGCAATCCAGATGTAGAGTGCCAGACCGATGGCGGCGGCACAAATCGTCGTCAGCAGGGTGTAGGTGACGGCGTGGGCAAAGATGCGCCCCGTTTCTTTTTTAGCACCCAGTGCCGATAAGGTTGTAATGACGGCTAAGGCGATGGTCGGTATAGCGATGAACTGGAATAAGCGCGTGAAAACCGTTGCGATGAAATCGAATAATTGGTTCAATACCGGAATACCAAGCCAGCCTAAGATGGCGCCGAGGATTAAGGCCCCGATCCATAAGATGAATTGACGGCCCTGATGGCGATTGCGGTTGCTGCGAATCGCTTCCCGGGCTTGTTCTTGTACTCCGTCTCGTGATTCATTTGACATGAGTATCTTCCCCCTTTGAGAAATATGGACGGCAGTAATAAACTACCGTTTCAGTATATTATAGAAGAGGGCAGGCATTCTGTCAATGAAAGAGGCGTTCACATTGTAAAAAAAGACACGTAAAAGGATCGGCACACAAGCGACATATGTATACCGATCCTCACGTTATAGGATTCATATTCATTTAGTGTTTGATTCTGCTTTCGCTAAAACTCAAAACGTTAAAACAGTCATCGTTCGTTACAACCAGATACTTAGACTAACCTATTTGAAACACATCACACCCATTCGAAAAGTTCGAAGCACTTTAGATCAAGATAAGTTAATACATCATGTTCATCGACGAACTCGTGTTAATCCTATAGACATTATTTAGTTGTTCATGATCAACGCAATGAAAACTAAGTCTGTATCGCTTTTGTTTTCCAAGCCGTGACCCTTACCGTCTGATGTGTATGTAACGTCTCCTCGTTTAACGGTCCGGATTACTCCGTTGTCGTCATATTCTCCCTCACCGGAAAGGATATAATATGCTTCTGCGTTGTCAGTGTGAGCATGAAAACCTAAGGAACATCCAGGTTTCAAGGTGATTTCTGCGAACATACCAACGTCTCCTCGCAGTTCGGTGGCGCTCAGAAGCTGTCTCTTCAAGATGAACCCCTTGCCGCCAGCGGCATGTTCGACCTTCTCTACTTCCACTGGACTCACCCCTTTCTAATGCACTTGCAAGGAATCGACTTGCTTTCTATTCCTTTTGCATTTCTTGGCTATATTATAGCATAGAATTTCACGATTGTCATGAGATAAACGTAAGTAAGTTATGTTATTTTAGAATATATCTAAGAATGGACATAAATAGAACGAATAGATTTGTCCCGTTATCCCTGTAAGATTGGGACGATTTTGGTGCAGTGGGGCATGACGTTGATCGTATAGTCTTCCTTGCCCTGTTCCTTTAACTTCTGTTGGGCCAGATTCCACGCTTCTTCGACGGTGGCTGCCGGGATTTGGCCGGTCCGGCGGATGTCTTCGAAGTTTCGCGGCAGGGTGACCAGGATGACCGTGTTTTTATGGGCCAGGCAGAACAGATTGAAGGCGACGAAGAAGGGGATGGTGAAGTGAGCCCTGAGGGCCGTTTCCATCTCTTCCATCGTATCGTATTTGAAGCTGTCGAGGTAGATGGCCGGTTCTTTGATGTCGCGGGCTTCCATGATGGCGATGATGATGCCCCCTTCTTTGACAGCCATTTCAGCCGGATCATAGCATTTGCTGCCCTGGTAGAGGCTGACGTCACTGGGATAGCCCCCGGCGCAGGCAAAGACGACGTCCGTTTTTTGCTTCATGGGGACGCGCTGGATGTCGAGGACGGCCTGTGTTCCGGCATGCCAGGCTTCATACCAGTCACCACCGACCATGCGGCAGATTTCGCCGTCGGCATTGATGATGGAGTGGACGAGGAAGCAAGGATTGATTTTACTGCAGGCTTCAATCATGTCGTCATTCAACGGATTGTCTTCAATCATGAGGGCTCGGGTCTTGGGATTGACGCCGTGGCCGAATTCATCGGCTAAGGCGTGGCAGTGATTGCGCTGAATCGTTTCAAAGCCGGATACGCCGGGCAAGATGAGCTTGCGGCCGCCGCCGAAACCGGCGAAGAGGTGGGTCGTAATCCCGTCGATGATGATGACCTTGTCGGCGTCGACGACGTGTTTATTCAGCTTCAGCGGCGTGCCCAGCTTGGTCGTGCCGCAGTCGACGAGGGTCGGGTCCATACAGTCATGCTGATAGGTCTTGATGCGGTCGATGACTTCCTGACCGCAGACGGCGACGTCTTCTTCCGGCGTCTGGGCCCGGTGGGATCCTTGGGAAAAGACGATGTAGATATCGTCGTCGGGAATCCCGGCCAAGTTTAATTCATCGATGACGTAGATGAGAAACTGGTTGGAATGATTCCACGTGCGTGTAATATCGGCGACGACCAGGCAGACTTTATCACCGGGCTGTACCTTTTCGGCCAGGGGGGCGCTGCCGATGGGGTGGCGCATGCAGTCAATCGTCGCTTCTTTGACGTCGACGGCGGGGACGTGCTTTCCTTCCATGACGTCGGAAATATGTTCTTCCGGCAATTTGACGGTCTGTGTCGTTTCACCAATACTGAAAGTAAATTCTTTTAATGCCATTGCCTATCACCACTTCTTTTTTAAAATTAATATCAAGTTGTAACTTATTATATCATGATAAACACGGCATGCAAGATTAAAGTTAAAACAATCGGGCATAACGTCGGCAAATCGGTCATACGTTTCCGATATAGACGTGGTGCAGATGTTTTTTGGCAACGGCTGCTAACCGGTGAAGGGTATCGACCGGCGTCATCGGCGCCGTATCCCGATAACGGGGAAAGTAGCGAGTCAGATGGAGGGGAATATCCGGACGAAGTCCTGCCAGCCAGCGGGCTTCATGGTCCATTTGGTCTTCATCGTCGTTTTTTCCGGGAATGATTAAGGTCGTCACTTCGACGTGGCTGACGGCAGCGGCAGCGGTAATCGTATTTAAGACGGGCTGCAGGGAGGCGCCGCACTGGGAGCGGTAGAACTCTTCGGAAAAGCCTTTGAGGTCGATGTTCCAGGCGTCGATATAGGGGAGAAGCCCTTCGAGGGGCTTTCTTTCGATATAGCCATTGCTGACCATGACGTTCAACAGGCCTCGTTTCTTAAGCAGCGTTGCTGTTTGGATTATAAATTCATAGCTGAGGGTCGGTTCATTATAGGTATAGGCCAGGCCGATATTGCCCTGAGGCACGTATTTTTCGGCTAAGGCGACGGCCTCTCCCGGCGTCAGGTCTTGGGACGGTGCCGGCTGCTGCGAAATCTGCCAGTTCTGGCAGAAGGGACAGGTGAAGTTACAGCCCCAGGAACCGAGGGATAAGATAAGGGATCCGCGGTGGAAGTGATAGAGGGGCTTCTTTTCGATGGGATCTAAGGCAAGACTCGTGATTTTTCCGTAGTTTAAGGCCTGAAGGGGCGTACCGTCGAAGCCCCTCGTTTGGCAGCGGCCGCAGCGACCTTTCTCGATGCGGCAGCGATGGGGGCAAAGGCCGCAGACGGCCTTGCCGCTTCGGTCTATGTGATAAAAGGCAGCTTCCATGGGGATACCTACTTGTAACGGTCGACGGTGAAGCGGTATAGATCGGGCTGTATCTGCGGCGGGATGCCGGCCTTTTCCTTGGCGATGCTGATCTGCTGTTCGACTGTGTCTACGCCTTCGAGATCAGGAAGGAGGAGGCCTGTACGGGCATGGCTCATGACGATGACGCCGTACTTTTTGGGATTGAGCTCGCTGGCTGAAGTGACGGCCTCCGGCCTTCCTAAGACGTCGACGGAAATATCGATATCTGCGAGCTCTTCTAAGCTGACCGGTGAGAAACGCGGATCCCGTGTGGCCGCTGAGACGGCATTATGGATGATTTCACTGGCCGTATTCAGATGCATGGGAAGGAAGGTGCCGATGCAGCCGCGCAGACGGGTTCCTTTATGGAGAGATACGAAGGTACCGGCCTGATCCTGAAGTTCTTCCGGCAGGTCTTTGGGGACGGCCATCAAGGCATGATGCTGAAGGTAATAGGTGATGCTTTCACGGGCCAAGCGGACTCGTATGTCCGAGGGAGCCCGTTTTACGACCTGGTCTTCCTGCCCTTCGGGAAGGTAGAGGGCGACGCCGTAGCCGACGCCAAAGGGGGCTTCATAGGCATAGACCGGCATGACCGGACGGAAGTGACGCAGGGCACCGAACAAAAAGTAGACGGAAGGCAGGCCGCAGGTGGCGATTTCGTCGATAAAACTGCGGCTGAGGCCGGTGAGGCCTGAGAGATTTTGTTTGAGCAGGGCTTCCATGACCAGCTTGTCGAAGACGGCCCCGTTTGGCGTGTAGCCATTGGGAGAGCCTTGAAGCAGGCGGTGGGACAGGTCGCCGGAGGCGATGACGGCAATGCGTCGGCCAAGGGTTTTGGCGGCCTTTATGACGATGTCGCCTAAGCGGGTCATGCTGTCGTAATCGTCAAATCGGGGGGCCATGATGACGATAGGTCCGGTGAAGCCGGCTTTACGAAGGTAATATAAGGGGACGAAGGTGCCCTGGTCGACGCTGAGAGGATGGCCGAAGCGATCACTCCAGGCGGAGTCGAGGCGATAGATATCGGTCTGTTGACTGGCCTTGTTGACAATTTCTTCGGCAAGGTCCATATCGGTCCGAACATCCATCGAAAGTTCCGGATAGCCGAAGGCGGCCAGGTTGCCGTAGAGGCGAGGCGCGGCGATGATAGCGGCTCCGTCGGGAAATACGTAATTGTGGGGCGATAAGATGACCAGTGTTTCCGGTTTTTGACTGACAATCAGTGCCGAAGCCGCTTCGACAGCCTCGACGGTGGCGGCCATTTTTGACAATTCCGGGCCGCCTATTTCGGGCAGCATGATAGGCGGATGGGGAAAGAATCCGGCTGCTGCACAGACGTGTTCCATCGTGATTACCTCCTTTGCTGGGATGGATAATTAGAGTCAACTTTATTATACCCCAATCGGCCGGGGCCTCATAGTCCGGGACCGATTCCCGGCATGAAAAAAAGGACTATCTGATGATAGTCCTTTTGGTCAATATTCAGTATCTTCTAAAAGGCTCGTCTGCCCGAATCGGGTCCGAAGATTCTTTCGTTCCATCTTCCATTTGGAAGATGCAATGGACATGGTCGGATCGTAATTGGGCGATTCCATGTTGAGGATGCCGCAGATGAATTCGTATTCCAGGTCATTGGTAAAGAACTTGTCCTTATTGGCCTTGACGGCGGACACGACGTTGGGATTTCGCTGTTGGTAGCCTTCAGACAGGTAGACGAACATGGGGATGCGCAGCACTTTGAAGCTGGCGCTGTCCGGTTGGCGGGCGACGTCGGGATCGCTGCCGTGATCTGAGAAGTAGACCATGGCGTCGAGGTTGAGGTTTTCCCGGGCGTAGTCAAAAATCTGCGAGAGAACCCAGTCCGTATAAAGCACGGTATTGTCGAAGTCGGCGGCACGGTTCAGATGGCCGTCGTCAAATTTCTGGAATTCTTTAGGGTAGCGGTTGCGGTATTCGATGTGGCTGCCCATGAGATGGAGGACGACGAAATTCTTTTCCTTCGGATTGACCCGCTTGAGGAACTGTAAGAGGGCGCCGTCCTGTGTCGATTCCTTTAAATCGCGGTCGACCCATTCTGAGACGTCAGCCGTATTGGCGACTAAGGTAATGGGGGTATCGGCGACGCCGACCGAACCCTGATTGCTGAACCAATACGTCTTATAGCCGGCCTTTTTGGCCATGTCAATGATGGAAATCGATTCGTTGAAGGGTTTGTTGTTGTAGAAGTTCGACTCGGTCAAGGCGTGTTCGAGAACCGGAACGGTATACCAAACACTGCTGTAGGCGTTCGTGAACAAGGTGAAGTCGGGATTGGCTTTCATGGCTGTCAACCACGGCGTATTGGGGACGTGATCGGGGTTGTAAGCGTTCATCAAGGTTCGCGTTTCCGATTCGCCGATGACGACGACGACCGTATTGGGGTAGTCTGCCGGGTTCAGTTGGACGGCCTGTAAATTGGCGTATTTATCATCATGATTTTCGGCGTATAAAGCCGAGCGTTCCATATAATCGTGGGTGTCTAAAAAGGTTCGGACCGGGAAGGATTCCGGCAGGATTTCTTCCCCTAAGGCGACGATAGACGGGGCGATGATGAACAGTACCGATAAAACCGGAATCAATTTGCGGTACGTTTCCGTTCGGGGCAGGACGTCTTGGCGATAATTCAACAGGAACAAGGCGCTGAGAAGGGCGATCAGGCTGGCGGCAATGGTGATGATTTTGGTAACCCCCAGGGACTGGAAGTATTCCAGGGTTTCTGCCGGTCCGGTCTGAAAGATGAGCAGGGCGCCCGACGTCGTAATCGATGAGTGGTACAAGGCATAGTAAGCCCATTGGAGCAGGATGAGAAAGACGCCGACGAGCTGGACGACGGTCATGATGAGGGACCCTAATTTTCGCGGTACGTACTGCTTGATGAGCATGTTCAGGCAGAAGAAGATGGCAAAGAAGTAGAGTCCGACATAGATGTCGTAAATGTTATTTAAATAAATCGTGTTGGTATTTATCAGTGACACGTAGCTGAGATAGGGACCGGTCACGATCCACCCGAGGCCGATGAGGGCCGGCGGCAGCACGTTTTGCACGGACAGATGCTTCCAGTAAAAGGCCAGTGACAAGACGACGGCAGTGACGCCCGGAAGCAGACCAAAGGTCATGTCGGCAATGTTGTCAGGCCCCATTCCCAGGGACACGATGAACTGCCATTGAAAGCAGGCGATGTAGATGATGGCAAAGACAAGGAACAGACGAAGCAGTCTGTGTCGCCATTTTTTGAGTGCGTTCATTGCGAAGTACATGGATTCGATCTACCCTCTCTATCTCTAGTGTAAAAACGATGTAAACAATGTAAACAACGTGTATCCTCTATATTATACATCAAATACGCGGAATAACATAGAGAAAAATGCAAAGATTTCTCGATAAAAAAGGGACTTAAAATTCTCTTTCCATGCATAGCCGGAAACTATGAAAATCCTTCGGAAGATACGTATTATACAGGCTAAGAGGCTTATGGTACACTAAAAATAAAGAGATATAATGGCATAAAAATCGGAACTGCAAAGATTTGATAAAACACGGTTTGCCAATGGAAACAGTCATATATCATTATTATTTGACATACCTTGAAGGAGGCCATCATCATGGAAAAAGAAATGCTGAAAAAAATGGGTTTTGCGACACAGGCCATTCATGCCGGTGCCATGAAAAATGAATTCGGAGCGCTCACCAATCCGATTTATCAAACATCCACCTTTATTTTTGATTCGGCCGAACAAGGCGGCAATCGCTTTGCCCTCCAGGAACCGGGCTATATCTATTCCCGCCTGGGCAATCCGTCGAATACACAGGTCGAAGAAAAAGTGGCCATGCTTGAAGGCGGCGAAGCCTGCTGCTCCATGGGATCGGGTATGGGCGCCATCTCGTCGGCTCTTTGGACGCTCCTCCGTGCCGGCGATCACGTCGTTGCCGGGGATACCCTCTACGGCTGCACCTTCGCTTTGCTGAATCACGGCATGACCCGTTATGGCGTAGACGTATCCTTCGTCGACATTACTGATCTCGACGCCGTTAAAAAAGCCATTAAACCGAATACCCGCGTCGTCTACTTGGAAACGCCGGCCAACCCGACGTTAAAGATTTCCGATATTGAAAGCATCAGCAAGATTGCTCATGAAATGGGAGACATTACGGTCGTCGTCGATAATACTTTCTGCTCGCCGTATATCCAAAAGCCGCTGTCCCTCGGTGCCGACGTCGTCGTTCACTCGGCAACGAAGTATTTGAACGGCCACGGTGACGTCATTGCCGGCTTCGTCGTAGGGAAACTGGACTACATCACCAACGTTCGACTCTTCGGTCTCAAAGATATGACCGGTGCCGTCCTCAGTCCTTTTGACGCCTTCCTCATTTCCCGCGGCATGAAGACCTTGGCCCTGCGCATGGAAAAACACTCGTCCAATGCCATGAAGGTGGCTGAATTCCTGGAAACCCATCCGGCCGTAAAGAGTGTTGCCTATCCGGGACTTAAGAGCTTCCCCCAGTACGAACTGGCTAAAAAACAGATGAGTCTTCCCGGCGGTATGATTTCCTTTGAATTGAAAGGCGGCAAGGAAGAAGGGGCCGTTGTCATGAATAACGTCAAACTGTGCAGCTTGGCCGTATCCCTCGGTGATGCGGAAACGCTCATTGAACACGCAGCCTCTATGACTCACTCGACGTATACTCCGGACGAATTAAAAGCTGCCGGCATCAGTGAAGGATTGGTTCGCCTTTCCGTAGGCCTTGAAGATCCGGAAGACATTATTGCCGATCTTAAACAGGCTCTTGATTTAGTTAAATAGACGGATTTTCTTGTATCGATGATGTATGAGTACACGAGGCGTCCCGGAACTTTTCGGGACGCCCTTTGTGTATGTATTATGCGGGAGACTGCATTATAGGTTATTTTTATGGCTTAAATAGCCTTTAACTATATAATTGTTAAGTGAATATATATTATACAAAGAAAATAATATGATGTACAATAAAGAAAAGATCGTGAGAGAGCCCCTCCTGCCGGGCCATAGCTTTCAAGAAGCGCGGGTTAAAACAAAACGGTTCGTGCGTGGGCGGCTGCCCGTCCGTTACCCTTGTGATACGGCGCCACTACAGGGGACGATGGGACGGTGTGAAACGATACTCTCTAAGATGCGAAAGGAGACGACTTATGAAAGATAATGAAGGCCTCGAAAAGAAGGTGGAAAAGGCCATTACCAAGGAACGGCGTTATGAAGACCACCCGATAAAGCCAAACGCATTGGCTTTGATTCCCTTTGTCGTATTCATTGCAGTCTACTTGGGCAGCGGTATCATTCTCGATATGAGCGGCATGGAAATGGCATTCTACCAATTCCCGGCCCCGCTGGCGGCGGCTATCGGTGCGATTACGGCATTTATCCTTATCCGGGACAGTAACTTTGACGAAAAATTTGAAACCTTTGTCAAAGGATGCGGCGATTCCAACATCATTATCATGTGCATCATTTACCTCATGGCCGGCGGCTTCGCGGCTACCTGCAAGGCCATGGGCGGCATCGACTCGACGGTCAATTTGGGCTTGACCTATATTCCGCCGGAATACCTGGCGGCCGGTGTCTTTGTCATCGCCAGCTTCATCGCCACGGCGACGGGGACCTCCGTCGGCAGTGCCGCTGCCATCGGTCCGATTGCCGTAGCTGTTGCCGAAAAGGCCGGCATCCCCCTGCCGCTGATGATCGGCTGCGTCATGGGCGGCATCATGCTCGGTGACAATCTCTCTATCATTTCTGATACGACCATCGCTTCCACGCGGACGCAAGGCTGCGCCATGAAAGATAAGTTCCGTCTTAATTTTTGGCTGACCTTGGTGCCGGCCATCTTGACCGTTATTTTGCTTGTGCTCTTTGGCGGTTCAGAGACGGCCGTCAGTGCCGGTGATCATCCCTTTAGCCTGATCAAAGTGCTGCCGTATCTCGTCGTTTTGGTGACGGCTGTTGCCGGGGCCAATGTGTTTGCTGTCCTCGTCGGCGGCACGCTCCTGGCAGGGGCTATCGGTCTCTTTTACGGAGATTTGTCGCCCCTGTCTTTTGCCCAGGCGATTTACAAAGGCTTTTTAGGCATGACGGATATCTTCTTCCTGTCCATGCTGACCGGCGGTTTGGCGGCCATGGTCAACAGGGCCGGCGGCATCGCTTATCTCTTGACCACGGTCCAGCGCTTTATCAAGGACAAGAATTCTGCCGAATTGGGTATTTCGGCGCTGGTTTCCATTACCGACATTGCTACGGCCAATAATACGGTTTCCATCATCATCAACGGCGAAGTAGCCAAGCGCATTTGCTATAAGTTCCACGTCGATCCCCGCCGCAGTGCGGCCCTCTTGAGTACCTTCTCGACGATTTTCCAGGGCCTCGTTCCCTATGGGGCCCAGATGCTGATCATGGTCGGCTTTGCCAACGGCAAGGTATCGCCGCTGGAAGTCCTTCCGTACTGCTGGTTTATTTACCTTCTCGGCATTTCGGCCATCATTTCGATCTTTATTCCCTTCTCAGACGGCTTTATTCGCAAGGATCCTTGGAATTTTGAAGCTCAAAAACCCCAGAGTCAGGTTGACGGCTCGAACGAAAAGGCTGCGCTCTTGTAACGACGGAGCCTTAAATGTAAAATAGCTCTTCCCTGCGCATGGGGAAGAGCTATTTTTATGGCCTTTATTCTGACCGGTCTTTCGTGAGTATGTTTTGGGCGATTCGTTCCGGTGCCTGTTTGGCCGGCTGATTTTCGGCGATGACGTGACTGTGGACCAAGGTTTTTTCGAGTTGTTCGATATAGGCCCTGGCGGCTAAGGGTAAGGGCGTCTCCTGTAGTTTAATCCAGCCGACGCGCATAATATCCAGCGGGTTTTTCATCGGAATCGATACGATGGGCCATTTTCGATCGTTGCGGAATAAGATGCCCGTACCGATGGTATAGGCATCGGTGGCGGCAATGACACTGAATAAGGTCGAACGGTCGGTCGTGCTGATTTCCCGTTCCGGTTTGATATCAGGAATGATGACTTCTTCGGAAAACTGGTACGAATCTTCTTCCTGCGTATATTGAATATAAGGATAGGGCCGGAGCTGATCAATCGAAAGCGACGGGTATTTGGCCAAGGGATGATTGGCTTGGAGAAAGACGGACGGAGGGTACGCAAAGAGCTCGGTGAATTTCAGTCTGTTTTTGCGCAGCGTCCGAGTCATGAATTTTTGCGTCATCTTGGAGATGAAGATGATGCCGATTTGGCTGCGCTGGGTGACGACGTCCTGAATGACCTGGGACGTACGGCCTTCCCGAAAGGTAATGGCGTACTGCGGCTTTTTGGATAACGTCTGCAAGTAGTCCGTAAAGGCATCGACGGCAAACATATAGTGCTGGGACGAGATGGAAAGGCGCAGCTTGTTCTTACTTGGCTGATGGGGATCGAAATGTTCCCGCAGATTGGTTGTCTGCTCGATGATATGATTGGCGTAATTAAGAAATTCCAGGCCTTCCGGGGTAAAGGTGATGCCGTGGCGGTTCCGTTCGAGGATGGTGATATGGAATTCTTTTTCGAGTTCTTTAATGGTCGTACTCAGGCTGGGTTGGGCAATAAAAAGAGCTTCAGCCGCAGCTGAGATGGAATTGTGTTTTGATAACTCAACGATGTAATAAAGCTGTTGCAGGGTCATGAAAGGCACTTCCTTCGTATAGTTGATGCAGTATGATGCTCCCGGTGATGATGGATAGTCTTATTTTAACAGAGTCGACGATACTTTTAAAGGAAAGGCCCGGTGTATGGACCACGGCGGTCTTATGAGTGGGGCCCGATGGGGCAAAAACGGCTGTTCAGGGGCGGCAGCGGGCTGACATTGGGGAACGAAGAGAGCAGCAGCGTGGTTTTTCTGAAAAGGAAAATCGTCCCTTTGTAAAAAATTATAAAAAAATAGCTTGCAAAATATAGACGACCATGATAGAATAATTATCGTTGAGGCACTACGTGCCGATACAATGGCAAACGGCCCCGTGGTGTAGCGGTTTAACATGTCGCCCTGTCACGGCGAAGATCGTCAGTTCAAATCTGATCGGGGTCGCCAAATGCTCAGGTAGCTCAGTCGGTAGAGCAGGGGACTGAAAATCCCCGTGTCGGCGGTTCAATTCCGTCCCTGAGCACCAACAATATCATGTCATGCGGTTGTGGCGGAATGGCAGACGCGCTACTTTGAGGGGGTAGTGAGCGTAAGCTCATGGGGGTTCAAGTCCCCCCAACCGCACCACCTGAACGGTCCTACCGCTATGCGGCAGGACCGTTTTTTATAGGCATGAATCCACTCCGAACGGAGGAAATACGCATGGATAAGGAACACGTTTTTTTTGAAAACTATGCCAAACACTGGGACCGGGACCGGAAAGAGAATCGGACCATTTTGTCGGAATTTTTAAGGCTGATGGCGCTTAAAACAGGTGCGGCCGTCCTCGATGCCGGCTGCGGAACCGGCGTCCTCCTGCCCTATTTGGCCGAGGCCGTCGGTGCTGACGGGGCGGTAGAAGGCTTCGATTACTCCCAGCAGATGATCGATGTCGCTAAGGATAAATTTGCCTCCTTGGCGAACGTTACTTTTACGACGGGGGACGTCCTTAAATACCACTTTGAGGCCTGTCGCTACGATGCCGTCTGCTGCCTTAATTTCTATCCCCATATCGCCGACCACAGCCGCGACGTCATCCGCCGCCTGTACGATGCCGTCGCTCCGGGCGGGATGCTGGTCATCATGCATGATATGTCCCGCAAGGCCGTCAATGCCATTCACGGCGGGGCACCGATCCTGCCGCCCGTCGATATCCTGGGGGAAAAACTGATCAGTGCCGGATTTTCCGTTACTGTCGCCATGGATACGGAGTCGTTTTATTTCATCAAAGCCGTCAAGGACGCCGATGCCGACGATTTTGTTTACGACGAGGACGTCTCTCCTGTGCCCATTGCAGATCATGAGAGGGGGCACCATCATCACCATGCCGAAACGAAGCGCGTCATGAACCGCTTATCGCGCATCAGCGGCCATATCGAAGCCATTAAGCGCATGGTCGAAGAGGAACGGGACTGCAGCGACGTCTTAGTTCAGCTGGCGGCTGTCCATTCGGCAATTGCCGGTGTAAGTCGGGTCATCTTGAAGGACCATATCGACCACTGTATCGTCGATGCCATCCGTGACGATGATGAAGCTGCTGTAGAAAAACTGAAAAAGGCTATTAATACCTTTGTAAAGTAATGGTATAATGAACTTATCCATTGTGAAAGGGTGTGACTGCCATGCAGTTTCGGGTATTAAACGGTGATATATCGGAATGGAATACCGACGGAATCGTATATTCTGCCAGCTCAACCCTATTGCCGACAAGTCCCGTCAGCCGTAAGATTCATCAAAGAGGGGGCATTTCTTTTTCGGCCTATTGCCGTCATATCGGCATGTGTCACGTCGGCCATGCCGTCATGACCAAGGGCTGCCAATTAAAAGCCTCTTTTGTCATCCATGCCGTAGGGCCTTATTGGGCCGGCGGCAAACGGGAAGAGGAAGAGACACTCTTATCGGCCTGCCGAGAGGCCTTGCAGTTGGCCCGGGAAAAGAAGCTGAAAGAGCTGGCCTTGGCACCGCTCAGCTCGGCCGATAAAGGCTATCCTCTCCAGCGGGCGGCGGCGGCCGTCGTTCCCTTGCTGCTCACGGAAGGCGGCGATTTTGACCGATTGGATATCGTCTGTGCCGATGATGCGGAACAGGCAGCCTATACGAAATCGGCGGTGTTCTTTTGGCTCCATCAATTGCGGGAGGCCTCGGCAAGTGAACGCGGAGGGCTGGCGGCGAAGCTCGGTACGGCCTTGGCCTTGCTGCCCTGTCGTGAAGGAACACCGGACCCGATCGTTCTGGCCGGGAAGGTGAAGGCTGTAGAAGCCATCATTCAGCCTTTTTTACAATTGACGAGGCCCAGCCTGGCCGATGTCGAGCAGACGGCCTTACAGATTCGAGCCTTATACTCAGACAAACAAGAGAAAGGGGAGTAGCCCATGGCCTCGACCATAGGAACCCATGAAATGGACGCTTCCATCCAGTGTCCGGCATGCCGGGCGTCCGGGGTATTCCATACTTGGGATATCATTGACGCCGGTGATGTGTCCCTGAAGGACCTCGTTCTTTTTGATGAGAATTTATTTTTTTATACCTGTCCTCACTGCCAAAGTAAGATCCATATTGAAAGCAAGTGCCTCTATATCGACAGGGACAAGAAACTGCTGATATGGCACATTCCTGACCCTAAGGAAACAGTTACCCTCGGCGAAGTTCAAGGTGCTTTGGGGACGACGTCCTTGGCAGCATACACCTGCCGGGCTGCCCTGACCTGGGGCGAATGGCGGGAGAAAATCATCGAATGCGAAAGCGCCTACGACGATCGGTTGTATGAAATCATTAAATATGGGGCGTATCAGCTGCTCAGCAAAGAGGATAAAGAGCGGCTTCCCTTAGAGGCATATCATCTCGATTATGCTGACGACGGCCATGATCCGGAACGCTTAGCCCTTGTTTTCATGAAGAAAGATGAAAAGGGAATGGCCTATGTTTATCCCATTACAGAGAAGCTGAAAGAAGTGACCCGAGACATTTTCATGCCGATCATCGATCAGCTTTCCCGTGAGAAACAGGCGCCCTTTGAACGTTTCGGGTATGCTTGGGCCAGCCAGTTCATGACGTATCTCATCAAGGCTGCGGAAGCCGATGCCAATCGGGATACCTACGGCAACCTCATCGGATTCTGGATAAAAACAATCGGCGAGGAAATCTTCCGAACGGTGGTAAAACCGCAGGCCTAGCATCGATGAAAACGGCATAACTGTCCAATAAATCGGGAATCGACAGGGGAAAGTACGTCCCCTTTGCGGAGTCCCGATTTATTGACAGATTATTTGATAAAAAATATAATATTATTAATAGTTTAGGTTTGTAAGATACCTGTTTATCTATTGATTTTTAGAAAAGAAAGGGCGCATTTGATGTTTTCAATTTTAAAACGAATTATGTTGACTACGGTTATTGCAATTGGCTTTATGATTGGTTCCATGACGGTGACGGCCCAGGCCGATATGCCGCCGACAATTGCCGAGTCGGCGTGTATGATCGATATCGATACGGGAAAAGTATTATATCAGGTCAATCCGACGAAGTGGGTCCATCCGGCCAGTACGACAAAAATCGTTACCTTGATTACGGCATTAGATCAGTATAAAGATAAACTGGATCAGCCTTTACAGATTTCTTGGGAAGCGGCCAATACCGAGCCTTCCAGCTTGGGAATTGCGCCGGGAGATCCGATTACCATTCGCGAAGCTTTGCGGGGCATGATGGTCGTTTCCGGCAATGATGCTGCCGTCGCTGTAGCACAGACTCTGGGCGGTTCCGTTGAAGGCTATGCGGAAAAGATGAATGCAGAAGCGGTTAAAATGGGAGCAGCCCATACGAATTTCGTCAATCCCAACGGACTGACGGCAGCTCACCATTATACGACGGCCTTGGATATGGCTAAGATGGCCGCTTATGGTATGAAAAACTTCCCTGAATTTCGATATATCGTCGGCCTCAAGGCCTATGACGTCCATTATTTAGATAATCGGGCACCGAAACGGGTCACGACGACGAATCATTTCCTGACCAGCGGCTATCAAGGAGCCAATGGTATTAAGACAGGCTTTACCAACGCTGCCGGCGACTGCCTGGTCGCATCGGCAACGCGAGACGGCCATACCTTAGTATTGGTCCTGTATAATGATGACAATCGATGGACCGATGCTCCGGCCATTTTAGACTACGGGTTCCGCCGGATTCAGACCGGGAACTAAGCTGATTGAATCATTTCTGAGGGGGGATTGTTATGGCGCGTGTGTTAATTATTGATCAAGACCGGATGATTGCGGCTATCGAACGCGATTTTCTGGAGACGAACGGCTTTGATGTGGCCGTCGCCATGACAGGTAAAGAGGGAATGAAACTTTTTGACGGGGGCGATATTGAGGCGGTCATCCTCGATGTCGACCTTTCCGATACCGATGGTTTTTTACTGTGCCGTAAACTGCGGGCCGTCAGCAACGTCCCCATTCTTTTCATCACGGCACGGGATGCCTTGGAAGATAAGGTAAAAGGATTCAGCTTGGGTGCTGATGATTATATTGTAAAACCTTTTAATCCGTCGGAAATGATTGCCCGCTTAAAAGCCCATCTCGATATCCATGAACGACTCTTAGGCAGCCAGCGTACGGAAGCAGATAACAGCAAGCCCGATATCCAAATCGGAGATCTGCGTATCTTTGTCAAACGGCATCAAGTCTTTCGCGGCAGTCGGGAAATTTCCTTGACGGGCAAGGAATTCAACTTGCTTTTGTTTTTGGCCCGTCACCCCAATCAGGTGTTTTCTAAGAAATACCTCTTTGAAATGATTTGGCATCTCGACGCCTTGGGCGAATTGGCGACGGTCACGGTCCATGTCAATCGCCTGCGGGATAAGTTGAATGAAGTAGAACCGCCATTTACGGCGATTGAAACAGTCTGGGGAAACGGTTATCGTTTTCGCGTAGAAGAATAACACGTTGTTGTCTATATAGGCAATAAAAAAAGGGAGCCCTCGTAAGAGGGCTCCCTTCGTGTTGCTTAGTAGTTCGTAGCTTGGATTTCAAAGAAGGCCTGAGGATGAGCACATACCGGACAGATCTTCGGAGCTTCATCAGCTTCTACGATGAAACCACAGTTGCGGCATATCCACGTTTTCTTTTCAGAACGTTTGAATACCTGTTTCGATTCGATGTTGTTGAGGAGCGCTAAATAACGTTCTTCGTGATGTTTTTCGATTTGAGCGACTTTTTCGAACAAGAATGCGATCTTGTCGAAGCCTTCTTCGCGAGCTTCTTTTGCGAAGGTCGGATACATTTCCGTCCATTCGTAATGTTCGCCGGCAGCCGCATCTTTCAATGCATCGACGTCGTTCGGCATTTCGCCGCCATGGAGAAGTTTGAACCAGATTTTAGCATGTTCTTTTTCGTTGTTGGCCGTTTCTTCAAAGAAGGCTTTGATCTGTTCGTAGCCTGCTTTTTTTGCTACGCTGGCATAATAGGTGTACTTATTGCGTGCCTGGGATTCGCCGGAAAACGCTTCCTGTAAGTTTTTTTCTGTTTTTGAACCTTTTAATTCCATAACTCAATTCCTCCTTAATAGTAATTCATTCATCGGGACGTTGTTATTTTTAGCACCCCTCCGGGTTGATATTATTGTAACACCTTTCGATTTTACTGTCAACGAAGATTCATTCCTTGTTGATAAAAAGGAATAGGGATAAATTACTGATCTTTTTCGTCTGCAGCGCGATTATTGTCGTGAATGACGGAACGATCGGAAGATTCGGACCGGGATCTTGTATCGTCACGGCGGGTATCTTTTGCCGGTTCTTTACGGCGAACCGACGAATCAGATGACTTTTCGGAATCGGAAGACTCATCGTGGCTGCGGAGGCGGTCGCTGTCGCTGTCGTCATGAATGCGGGCATCCCATTCATTTTGGAGGTCGCTGCCGGCTTCTTCGGCTGAATCTTTCAGGTTGCCGTACTTCGATTCAAATTGGCGTTCGATTTCGGCGGCCTTTTCAGGATACATGGTCCGAAGTTTATCGAGCATTTCAGCTTTACTGGCGTTGCCCTTATCGAGGGCGCCTTGGAGTTCTTTATATTCCTTATAATAAGTAATCCAACGCTTCAAGGCCGGATAATCGCTGCTCATAAAGGACGTATAGCTGCCGAAGGCGAAGGCCAGGGTCAAAAAGAGGCAGATGATAACGCGTGCCATTTTTAAGACCTCCTTCCGCGGGCTGCCGCATGGCAGGCCTGGCCGGCATAACTGGCCGTTAAGCTGGCAAAGAGAACGGTGAGTACGACCAGGACACGCGTCATGATAGAAATCGTAGGCAAGGGCAAAAGATCACTATAGGCATAGGTTGGAATGAAGGAGATGGCGATGGACGCCAAAATGACCAGGGTGAGCCCGGCATATAAGAAGCCGCTTAGAATGCCGAACAAGGTGCCGAGAATGTCTAAAAAAGGACTGGCAACGGCTTTGGCCGTATTGTTTGCCCCGTCATTCCAATTGAAATCACGCCCCGTTTCCCGGTCCGGTTCTTGATACGATCGGCGTTGGGACGGACGGGACTGGTAGGACCGGCAAGTCTTCCGGGGCCGGCCATAGTCGTCCGGCTGTTCCGGCAGATCATAGCGGGAAGAGGCAGTCCCCGGGCCGAAATCGTCGTATTCTTGGTATGAGTCGTCATAGTCATCTCCGGGCAGGCGCGGATTGTCTTCGGGGACGATGGGTTCGCCGATATAGTAACGGTAGATGTTCTTCGGGTGGCCGAGTTTACAGCAGATTTCTTCTTCTGTTTTGCCCTGACTGGCGCCGAGGCGGAACTGTTCTTCACAGTCTTCGATGATGCCTTTTAAGTCATTTTTATCGCTCTTGCGGAAATAATACTGCAAGAGGTCCATGAATTCATTCTTTTTCATGTTTTTGGTTTAGAGGCCCTTCCTTTCTTACCGATTCTTCATAACGTTGGTGAAATGATGCGCCGTATTGCCAGACGGCAATGGTGACCGCCGCCGTGACGGCGATGAGGATGAAGACACCGTAGGTTGGCATATCGGGTAAAAAGGCAATCGATGCCAGCGGTTCTTTTTCTAAGGCGATACAGACAGCTATCCAGCCCAAAAGGGCGACCATGCACAAGGTCAGGACAGAGCCGACAGCATAACAGAGTCGATATAATCGGCGCAGGCTTTGCTGGTTCGTCGATGACGTCAAAAAAATCCCTCCTCGTTTCTGTGATTATCCCTTATCTTAACACAGCCTATGAGGTCGGTCAATTGTACCCCCTTTTCGGACAGCGGTGACTTGCAGGGCCATGGTTCAGACTATATAATGATATATATGCAATCATTAGCTTCTGATAGAGGAGGAATTTTTTATGGCTGATTTTGTCCGTTACTATGTAGGCGACGTGGTCCAAATGAAGAAGGCCCATCCCTGCGGCTGCAATGAGTGGGAAGTACTTCGTATCGGCGTCGATTTTGTCATCCGCTGCACCGGATGCGGGCATCGGGTTATGATTCCCAGACCGAAGTTTGAAAAGGCTGTCAAGAAACGGCTCCATTCTCATGGCGAAGATTCGGAAAAAGCGTAAAAATTTAGAAAAAGGTATTTTTATTTTTGGAACTTTGTGGTACAATAATCAACAGTTAATATTTTAATACTTTACCAAGATAAAGCGATAAAGAAAGGGTGGTTATAGGATGAACAACAATACCTTGGATGGAGTGAAGATGCTCCACCATGATGAAATGCGCAATTATGACCGAATCCAGGGAAAAATCATTTCCGTCATCATGAACCACGGCTGTAAGATTATTGAGACGCCCAGTTTTGAAGATTACGATGTGTATCGACACTTCTTTCCTCATCTTCGCCAGCAAATGGTCAAGACCATCGATACCGACGGTCGGGTCCTCGTCCTGCGCCCCGATGTGACGCTGCCTGTCGTTGAAACGGCGGCCCGAGAATTTCCTCGTGCCAACCAGCTCATTAAATTCGGTTATGTCAGCACGGTCTTTCGTGAATACTACGGCCGGTCGACATATGGCAAGGATTTTTTACAAGGCGGCATTGAAATTTTGGGCGACTCCAGCCCGGAATGTGATGGCGAAGTCATCGTTACGGCAGCAGAGATATTAAAGGCTGTCGGCGTCGAAAACATTCGCATCGATATCGGTACGGCTGCCTATACGAAGGCCCTGTTCGAAGGTCTTCCCATTTCGGCAGAACAGAAGGAAACCCTGAAACGATACATGGCAGAACGAAACCTCGTTGCCTGTAAGTCCTATATTGAGTCCCTCTCCCTTTCGGCGGAAGCCCGGGAAGCCCTCATTTCCCTGCCGGTTCTGTTCGGTTCCTATGCCCAGACCCTCAGCAAGGCTCGAGACTATTCGATTAACAGCGGCATGCTGAATGCCTTGTCTCGATTGGAAGCCGTTTATGATTACATCCTCTATGCCGGTTATGCCGATAAAGTCCAACTCGATTTCGGCTTTGCCAGTCCTTTGGGATATTATACGGATACCGTCTTTAAGGTGTATGTCGACGGAGCCTTGTACGATATCATCGACGGCGGCCGCTATGACCGCCTGTCGTCTCGCTTTGGCGTCGATCGTCCGGCCTGCGGCTTCGGCATGAATATCAACCTCTTGTATGAATACATGAACGATGCCGGTATTCTTGAAGATACGGAGCCGTCTTTTCAGTTAGCCGTTTCCTATACGACGAGTGATCAGCCGTTGATTCGGGACCTTATGAATTGGCGCAGTAAAGGGTTCCGCGTTGCGGCCTATCCTGATTCGTCATTTATCGATAGTTCTGATTACAGCATTCATGCCATATACCGCAACGGCTCGTATTATAAAGACGGTCAGTGCCTGACGGCAGAAGACCTGGAAACATTGATGGGGAGGTTGTAAGATGGCCATTCACATTGCCCTGGCTAAGGGCCGCATTCATAAAGCCGTCATGAAATATCTGGCCGACAGCGGCTATGAATTTCCGACGTATTCCGAAGAAAGTCGCCGGCTGATTTTTGAAGATGCCGCAGGACAGCTCAAGGTGACTTTAGTCAAATCGCCCGATGTGGCGGTCTATGTCGAACGAGGGGCGGCCGATGTCGGCATCGTCGGCAAAGACGTTCTCCTTGAAGAAGCTCCGGGAGCGGATGTCTATGAAGTCATGGACCTCGGCATCGGCTGCTGCCGCATGGCCGTCGCCGGCATTGCCGGGAAAAAAGTTGACATGACCAAGCGAATTACGATCGGTACTAAGTACCCGCGGATTGCGCGCAGTTATTTTGAAGCCAATCATCACAGTGTAGATATTATCAAACTCAATGGCTCTGTCGAATTGGCACCTATTGTCGGTTTGTCTGATGTCATCGTCGATATTGTTGAAACGGGCAACACGCTGAAAGCGAATGGACTGGAAGTTTTGAATTATTTTATGGATTTCAGTGCCCGCATGATCTGCAACCCCGTTTCGTTTAAAATGAAGTACCGCGATATTCAGCTGCTCATGGACGTCATCCGTCAGCATAGCATAAAGGCATAAGTAGGGGGAATCAGGATGGAATGGATAGATGTACCCGCCAAGGGGTTGACCTTGCGCGATATTCGTCGTATTACTCGGCGCGATCAGGCCGAAAGTGAAGATATCCGCAAGGCCGTAGAAGAAATTTTAGCGAATGTCGAACAGGACGGAGACGAAGCTGTTCGTATGTATACAAAAAAATTTGACGGTGTCGCCATCGAGGATTTCCTGGTCACGCCGGAAGAAATAGACCGGGCCGTCGCTGCCGTCGGTCCCGATTTTATGAGTATCCTTGAAGAAGGGGCGGCTAATATCCGTGCTTATCATGAACGGCAGGTGGAAAAGACCTGGTTCGATACCTTCCGTCCCGGCGTCCGCCTGGGTGCGAAATTCACACCCATTCAGCGCGTCGGCGTCTATGTGCCCGGCGGGACAGCTGCTTATCCGTCAACGGTCCTCATGGATACGATTCCGGCTCACGTCGCCGGCGTCCCGTCCATTGCCGTCTTTACTCCGCCGGCTAAAGACGGTTCGGTCAATCCCTATATTCTGGCAGCGGCTCACGTCGCCGGTGCTACGGAAATTTACAAGGTCGGCGGGGCTCAGGGGATTGCCGCTGCTGCGTACGGTACGGAAAGCATTGCACCGGTCTTTAAAATCGTCGGCCCGGGCAACGCCTATGTAGCCATGGCCAAACGGCTGGTCTTCGGTACGGTCGGTATCGACATGATTGCCGGACCCAGTGAAGTCGGCGTCTTGGCAGACCACGAAGCTAATCCCGTATGGATTGCGGCCGACCTATTGGCCCAAGCTGAACACGATCGGCGGGCTGCCGTATTCCTGGTCACGCCGAGTGCAGCCCTTGCCAGTGAAGTAGAACGCGAAATCAAACGTCAGTTGGAAGACCTGCCGCGTAAGGCTATTGCTTCGGAAGCGATTGAAAAATACGCCAAGTTCTTTATCGTTAAGGATAAAGACCAGGCCGTCGACATCATGAATCTCATTGCTCCGGAACATTTGGAAATCGCCTTCCCTGATGCCGAAGACTATGCGAAAAAAATCGTCAATGCCGGGGCCATCTTTATCGGGCCCTATACGACAGAACCTTTAGGCGATTACTTTGCAGGGCCTAATCACACCTTGCCGACTATGGGAACGGCTGCTTTTTCATCTCCCCTCGGCGTCTATGATTTTGTCAAGCGCAGCAGTCTCTTGTCCTATAATAAGGAAGCCTTTGAAGCCGTAGCCGATAAGGTCATCCGCTTTGCCAATGTCGAAGGATTACAGGCTCACGGCCTGGCTGTAAGGAGGAGAATCGATGAACAATAAATGGCTTCGTCAGACCATACAATCTTTTAAGCCCTATGCGGCACCGAAAATAAACGAATCAATCGTCATTGACGCCAATGAAAGTCCTTATAATGTCTTCGATTTTCCCCAGGTCGCGGAAGCCTTCTTGGCCCGCATGAAACAGACGCCGTCTTACCATTACCCGGATCCCTTTGCCGGGGAACTGCGAGAAGCTTTGGCTCAATACGTCGGCTGTGATCCGGAAGAAGTCCTGGTCGGAAATGGCGGGGATGAAATCATCAGCCTGGTCATGAACACCTTCTTAAATCCCGGAGATGTCCTGCTTACGCACACGCCGACCTTCGATATATACGGTCTCGATGCCGAAGTTCTCGGAGCTAAGGTAGTCACTGTTCCCGACCTCGACGGCTATCGTAGAGATTGTGACGGATTCCTTGAAAAGGTAAAGGAACTGCAGCCCAAGGTGACAGTTCTCTGCAATCCCAATAACCCGACGGGTGAGCTGCTGCCAATGGCGTATGTAGAAGCCTTGTTACAGGCTTCGGAAAACCCCGTCGTCATCGATGAAGCCTACTTGGAATTTGCCGGTGTGCCCAGCATCATTACCAAGCTTTCCCAATACGACAACCTCATCGTTATCCGGACCTTGTCCAAAGCTTTCGGGTTGGCCGGCTGCCGTGTCGGTTACGGTGTGGCTCAAAAATCCGTCATCGAGGCCTTGGGGTTGACGAAACTTGTCTATAACCTGAATGTCCTCTCTCAGAATGCGGCCTTGGCGGCTTTAGAATACGCCGATGACATTTTGGCTCATAATATCCCGCCGACGCTGGCGGCCCGCGACGTTTTCTACAAAGCCTTGGAGGACGTGCCTGAAATTACGGCCTATCCCAGTGCGACCAACTTCGTCCTCATTCGCGTTCCCGACGGACCGGCCATGGACAAGGCCCTGCGCGATGCCGACATTTCCGTCCGCTCGTATAAGGCGGACAATCTCAAAGACTGCCTGCGGATTACGATTACGACAGAAGACGTCGTCCAAAAAGTCGTCGCTGTCCTTACGAAAGAGGTGAAAAAACATGCGTAGCGCTCAAATCGAACGGGAGACGGCAGAAACGCAGATTGCCGTATCCCTCAATATCGATGGTTCCGGGACCTTTGGCGGTTCGACGGGCATCGGATTTTTTGACCACATGATGAATCTCTTGGCCTGCCACAGCGGCATGGATATTACCCTTCACGTCCATGGGGACCTGGATGTCGATACCCACCATGTCTTGGAAGATTTGGCCATCGTCTTTGGCGACGTCTTGACCAAGGCCCTCGGTGATAAGAAGGGCATCCACCGCTACGGTATGTTCTACTGCCCCATGGATGAGGCTCTGACGAGGGTCGTCATCGATCTCAGCGGCCGACCGTACCTCGTTTACGATGTGGACCTTAAGGTCGAACGAATCGGTGCCTTTGAAACGGAAATGCTCCGGGAATTTCTTTACGCCCTTTCCGTTCACGGACGCATGAACCTTCACGTGACTAACTTATACGGCGTAAATGCCCATCACATCGTCGAATCGATTTTTAAAGCCTTAGGCCATGCCTTAAAGGAAGCGGTCCGCATGGACGGTGATGAAACGAGTGTCTTATCGACAAAAGGGGTGTTGGAATGAAGATTGCTGTCATTGACTATGAAGTCGGAAACCTGGCTAATGTCTATCATGCTTGGAAGCGCCTCGGCATCGAAGCGGCCATTACCCGCGATGCCTCCGTCATCCGTGACGCTGATTTAATCGAACTCCCCGGTGTCGGCGCCGTTCGGGATGCCATCGGGAACTTAGAAAAATTTGACCTCATTCCTCTCCTACAGGAACAAGTAAAAGCCGGAAAATTCTTCATGGGTGTCTGCTTGGGAATGCAGCTTTTATTTGAACAGAGTTTTGAAGGCGGAACGTATAAGGGCTTAGGTTTTCTGCCCGGCGATATCGTACCCTTTCACACGAAATTGAAAGTACCGCACATGGGTTGGAATGCCTTGGAATTTCGTCAGGACCACTGGCTCAAAAAGAATCTTCCCAAAGAGCCTTACGTGTATTTCGTTCATTCGTATCATAAAGCACCGGCTACGACGCCTGACGTCATTGCCACGGCCGACTACGGAGAACCGGTACCGGCTATCTGCGGCCTCAACAACGTCCTTGGCTTCCAATTCCATCCGGAAAAGAGCGGCCGCGTAGGACAGCAGCTCCTGCAAAATGTCGTCGATTATGTGAAACAGGAAGGATGAGACCATGATTGTATTTCCCGCTATTGATATCCAAAACGGCCGCGCCGTCCGCTTGCGCCAAGGCGTAAAAGATGACAGTACGACCTATTTTGACAATCCTGTCGAAGCGGCTGTCAAATGGGCTGACGAAGGGGCTCTCTTTCTCCACGTCGTCGACCTTGACGGCGCTTTTTCCGGGAGCCTCGCTAACGCTTCTATTATCAGCGACATTTGCGAAGCCGTCGATATCCCCGTCGAAGTCGGCGGCGGTATCCGCAGTGAAGAAGCGATTGAAACCTATTTAGAGGCCGGCGTCAATCGGGTCATCATCGGTTCTAAGGCCGTCGAAGATCCGGATTTTATGGCTGCCATGGCTAAAAAATACGGCTCCATGCTGGCCGTATCCATCGATGCCAAGGAAGACGTCGTAGCCACCCGCGGTTGGGTCGACGGCAGCGATAAACGCGTTTTGCCTTTTGCCCAATCGATGCTGGACCTGGGCATCAATACCTTGATTTATACCGATATCAGTCGTGATGGTATGCTGACCGGACCGAATTTTACCGTCCTTGGTCAGCTCCAGCAGCTGCCTTACATTCGCCTTATCGCTTCCGGCGGCATGAGCAGCATCGACGATTTAAAAAAACTGAAGGCCATGGGCATCTACGGTGCCATTACCGGAAAAGCCTTGTACGAGGGGAAAATTACCATGGCGGAAATCCGAAGTTTAGGGGGAATGTAAGATGTTGGCGAAACGAATCGTGCCCTGCCTTGACGTCCGGAACGGCCGCGTCGTGAAGGGCAAGCAATTTAAGCACCTGCAGGATGTCGACGATCCGGTCAGCTTAGGGAAATTCTATTCAGACCAGCTGGCAGACGAACTCGTCTTTTACGATATTACGGCGACCCATGAAAAACGCCATATCTTCCTGGACGTCGTTCGCGCCGTAGCCGAAACGATAACCATCCCCTTTACGATTGGCGGCGGTATTGCCAGTATCGACGACTTTCACCAAGTCTTGCGGGCCGGTGCCGATAAGGTATCGGTCAACTCGGCGGCTGTTCGGCGGCCGGAACTGATTCGCGAAGCTGCCCAGCGTTTTGGCAGCCAGTGTGTCGTCTTGTCTATCGATGCCAAGCGCGACAACCATGGCAGCTGGCAGGTATACGTCGAAGGGGGACGTAAGAATACCGGCATCGACGCCATGGCTTGGGCCAAACAGGGCGTTGCTTTAGGGGCCGGTGAAATCTGCATGAATTCCATGGATGCCGACGGGGAAAAGGCCGGTTTCGATTTGGAATTGAACCGCCGTTTGGCTTCTGAACTTCCCGTGCCGATCATTGCCTCCGGCGGAGCCGGCACGATGCAGGATTTTAAGGACGTCTTCGACACCGGTGTCGATGCAGCCTTGGCAGCTTCGGTGTTTCACTTTGGACAAATCGATATTCCCGATTTGAAAGTTTATTTACAGGAACAGGGGATTCCCATGAGAGGGGCAGAAGTATAAATGGATAGTGTATCGATGAAAGATATAAAATTTGACGGCGCCGGATTGGTTCCGGCCGTCGTTCAAGAAGGATGCAGCGGAAAAATCCTGATGGTAGCTTATATGAATGAAGAAGCGCTCCGGCGTACTGTTGAAAGCGGCGACGCCTGGTATTACAGCCGCAGCCGAAATGAATTGTGGCATAAGGGGGAAACGTCGGGCCATTTTCAGCATGTCCGCTCCATCGCCGTCGACTGCGATGCCGATACGATTTTGCTGACTGTCGACCAAGTCGGCGCAGCCTGCCATACGGGCCATAAATCGTGCTTCTTCCGGTCCATGACAGAATGGGAAAAAAGCTACACCGGAAGCCTGTCCATCTTGTCTGACCTCAGCCGGGAAATCAGCGATAAGCGGGTTCATCCGACGGAAAAATCGTATACGTCGTATCTGCTTCAAACCGGCATCGATAAAATCTGCAAGAAAATCGGCGAAGAGTCGGCAGAAGTCATCATCGCGGCTAAGAATGCCGACCCTGTTGCCGATGATTCGTCAGAGGCGGCCGAAAACCTGCGGCTTGAAGTCTGCAAGGAGTCAGCTGACTTATTGTATCATCTGGCCGTCTTGTGGGAAGATACGGGCGTTACCGTCAATGACGTCATGAAGGTATTGGAAGAACGGTCCCACGTCAAGGGCAATAAGAAGACTGTCGGCCATTTAGATAAGACGTTTTAAGAAAAGGGAGTCCCATGAAGAAAGTAATTTTTGACGTCGACGGCGTCTTGCTCAGTGAAAAACGGTATTTTGACGTATCAGCTCTGGTCCTTTGGGAGTGGTATTACAGTGAAAAGTACCTCTGTTTAGGCCATGAGAAGGTTACAGCCGACCTCAGTGACGAAGCCATCGACGGTCTGCGCCGACGGTTTTGGAAAGACGATGCCATCTTGCTGTGGCTCAAAAAACACGGCGTCAACAGCAACTGGGATATGGTCCATGCCCATCTCGTCGTCACACTGTGGCTCCTTTTAGAGCCGTATGCCGCACATCACGACGCCTTGAATATGGTCTTTGAGACACCGGCTGATATTCAATCCTTGGGCAGACGTCTCCGGGGTTGTGCGGTTCCTTCGGCTGAAGCCGTTTATCAGCGGCTGGTTGAAACGGTGCCCGATGAGGCCGGAAAGGACGATGTATTCGTTTATTTGAGTGATGCCGTTGCAGGCGCCTTGGGAGAGGGGACGCGTCGGTGGACACCCCTTCATTCGCCGTTATGGAATCTGGCCTTTGAAACCTTCCAGGATTGGTACTTTGGCGATGAACTCTATGAAAAGACCTATGGGAAACAACCTTATGCACCGGGAAAATCGGGATTCTTGACCCGGGAAGAACCGCTGGGAACTGTTCAAGGCATCCGCCATATGTTCCAAGAACTCAAGCGTCGGGGCTACGCCATTGCCATCGCGACCGGGCGGTCGCGGGCGGAAATGGAAATCCCTTTCCGCACCTACGGCTGGCTGGAAGAATTTGACGAGCATTACGTGGCGACCTACAGTGACGTCGAAGAAGCCGAGGGCATGCTGAACTTATCGCTTGATAAACCGAATCCCTTCGTCTATTGCCTGGGGGCCTTTGGGAAAGATAAGGCTCGTTACGACGACTATGTAGGCCGTATGGATGATTTCAAACAGGGAACGTATTATGTCGTCGGCGATTCCCTGGCCGACGTTTGGTGTGCCAAGGCCTTAGGGGCCGTCATGATCGGGACCTTGACCGGCATCGATGGAGATGACGCCAGAATTATGTTCGAAGAGGAAGGCGTTCCGCATATCGTGCCGACCGTCGAAGCTGTTTTAGATTTTTTAGTATAGGAATTATTTATGAAAATTACTGCAATCGAAATCGGGAAAATTGCCATTCCTTTAAAAACACCGTTTATTACGGCTCTGCGCCGCGTCGATGTCGCTGAAGACTTAGTCGTAAAAGTTCACACCGATGACGGCCATGTCGGTTACGGCAATGCGCCGGCAACGGTCGTCATCACCGGCGACAGTCATCAGTCGGTGGCAGGGGCCGTCCAAGAGGTTATCGGGCCGAAGTTGATCGGCATGGATATCGATGACCGTGACCTTATTTTAGAAACTATTCAAAGGGCGATGGTCCACAATACATCAGCTAAGGCCGCCCTTGACATTGCTGTCCACGATCTCTTTGGACAGCGCTACGGCATGCCCCTCTATCGCTTCTTTGGCGGCCGCCGCCAACGTATTGCATCGGACCTTACGATCAGCGTCAACCCGCCGGACGTCATGGCAGCCGATGCGGTAAAAGCCGTTCAGGCCGGGTACCATCATTTAAAGCTGAAAGTAGGGATTGACAGTACTGTCGACTTTGAGCGCGTCGCAGCCATCCGCAAGGCTGTCGGAAAAGACATCGCCATCCGCCTCGATGCCAACCAGGGCTGGAAACCCAAGGAAGCCATCCGCCTCATCCGCGCCATGGAAGATGCCGATCTTGCTATTGAACTTATCGAACAGCCTGTAAGCGCGGTCGATTTTGAAGGCCTCAAACAAGTGACGGATCATGTCGATACTCCCATCATGGCCGATGAATCGGCTTTCAGTCCGACCGATGTTTTTCGCCTGCTTTCCATGCGGGCCTGCGACCTCATCAATATCAAGCTCATGAAGGCCGGCGGCCTCGGCCCGGCTTCAAAAATCGCGGCCATGGCAGAAGCGGCCGGTGTCGAGTGCATGATGGGCTGCATGTTGGAATGCAAAATCGGTATCACCGCAGCGGCAGCCTTATCGGCTGGGCCAGCCGTTATTACCAAGAATGATTTGGACGCCGCCGACCTCATGGCAGCAGACCCCATTCACGGCGGTATTACCTATGATAAAGACCATCTCGTCCTCTCGGAACTTCCGGGCCTCGGGATTCAAGACATTGAAGGCTGGACCCCTTTTTAACGAAAAGGGTCCGGCTTTTTCTGTTGACACGATGGCTGACATTTTTTATAATAAAAAAAGTATCATACAGTTTGTTAAGGAACCCTTCCGGCTTGTGCAGCAGGTCTGAAGGGTTCTTGTACGATGAATCCATTTATGAAATCGAGGAGGATACATGCGTTTACGAAGAAAACCGTGGATTGACGAGGCCATTAAGGAGTACAGTGAGTTTCTCCACCTCGACGATTGTCAAATGTATAAGGGGAAGTGGCATACGCTCTTTGCCTCCCCGGAAGCGCCGCTGTGGGTAGAACTTGGGACCGGCAAGGGAAACTTCATTTCCCAATTAGCTCAGATTCACCGCGATGTCAACTTTATCGGCATTGAAATTCAGGCCGGAGTCCTTTACTATGCCGGCAAGAAGTGTGCCGATGCCGAAGTCGATAATGTGCAGCTCCTGCGCTTTGATGTTGCCCGATTGGAGGATATTTTTGAACCCGGTGAAGTCGACCGCTTCTTCATCAATTTCTGCGATCCCTGGCCTAAGAAGCGCCATGCTAAACGGCGCCTGACCTACCGCAGCTTTCTCGACCGCTATGCCCGCCTCTTAAAAGAAGGCGGTAAGATTTACTTTAAGTCCGACAATGCCGGCCTCTTCGATTTTACCCTCGACGAATTTAAAGCCTGCGGATGGCCTTTGTCGGAAGTGACCTATGATTTGCATAACAGCTCAGTACTGAATGAAGCCATGACCGAATACGAGGCTAAATTCAGTGCCAAGGGACAGCCTATTTTTCATTGTGTTGCCACACGCCCACAGGAAGTGATAGCTCATGTTGTCGAAAAAGATGAATGCCGAAATGAAGGCCCGGAGGAGTAACCTCCTTTGGATGCTGGCGTCCATATCCCTCTTGATAGTCATTGGCTTGGAAAATATCCTCAGCTCGACTTTTGTCCTCGATGAAGGAGCCTCCTTGTCCGGTTATTTGATCAAGCAGCTGGGCTTTTTAGGCGGCGGCATTGCAGCTGCCTGGGTCATTTGGCGATTGGGGTATCAATTCATTCGCCGCTGGTGCAGCAAGATTGTCCTGATCAATATCATCTGCCTCATTGCCGTTAAATTCGTCGGTATTACGGTAAACGGTGCCCGTCGCTGGCTGGGATTCGGTGCCTTTTCGTTTCAGCCGTCGGAGTTTGCCAAGTTAGCGGCGATCATCACGATGGCCGCGGCCATTGCCTTTTATTTGGAACGACATGGAAATAAGGAATTGATGTCCCTCCACCTCCGGAATATCTTTCCTATCGACAAATGGGAAAGAAAAATCCCCTTCGGGAAGCGGCTCTTTGCCTTATTCCTCAATCGATACGGCCTTTTTGCCTTTTTCCCGACCCTCTTTTTTTCTTTTTTAGTCTTGCTGCAGCCTGATGCCGGGACGGCTATCGTCATATTTTTTCCCGTGCTGATGATGTTTTTTTGCTGCGAACTTACGGTTATTCACACCAAGTTTTCTTTGAAACAGCGTGTTGCCTTTGCCCTCGGTATCGTCGCCGTTTTGGCCTTGGTCGTCTATCTGTTTGCCCACTCTTATCAGATGATGCGTATTATCACCTGGTGGGATCCCTGGCCTTATAGTCAGAGCAGCGGCTATCAGACGGTTCAAAGCTATATCGCCGTCGGTTCGGGCGGTGTCTTTGGACAAGGCATGGGAACCGGGATCAGTAAGTTTAATTACCTGCCGGAAGCCCATACGGACTTTGCCTTTGCCGTCATCGCTCAGGAATGGGGACTTATCGGGGCTGTCGTCGTCTTGTTTTTGTTTTGCAGCCTGCTGTCGGTCGGCGTCAAAACGGCTGTCCGCTGCCGCGACCGTTTCGGGACCTTCCTGGCCTTGGGCATTACCTTTTCCCTCTGTGGTCAGGGTCTCATCAACATGGCCATGGTCACGGGCATTGTCCCCGTCGTCGGCGTGCCACTGCCTTTTATCAGCTACGGCGGATCTTCGCTTATTTTGAATATCATTTCGGTTACGTTTTTGCTTCGTATCAGTTATGATAATTTCTGTGAAGCCGAAGCCGGTCTGGCTGACGTTGAACAGGAGCCGTTCTAAGGGGCGGCTCCTTATAAAAATTGCTTTTCATAAGAAACCTGTCTTTTTTTGGGAGGAGATTGCATGCAACAACATCGGGTTATACACGTAGAAGAACGGCTGCCCTTACTGCCGACCATTCCCTTGAGTTTACAGCATTTATTTGCCATGTTCGGCTCTACCGTATTGGTACCGTTCCTGCTTCATGTCGATCCGGCGACGGCCTTATTTATGAACGGCGTCGGTACCTTACTGTATCTGACCATTTGTAAATGGCGGCTGCCGGCTTACCTCGGCTCGAGCTTTGCCTTTATTTCACCGGTTTTGGCGGTTACGGCTACGCCGGGCATGACCTATGGCGACGCCCAAGGGGGGTTCATCGTCTTCGGCCTGTCTTTTATCATCTTGGCGGCTGTCGTCGACAAGGTGGGGACGAAGTGGATTGATATCTTGTTCCCGCCGGCTGCCATGGGATCGATCGTAGCCATCATCGGTTTGGAATTGGCGCCGCTGGCCATGAACATGTCGGGCTATATGGGGGAAGTCCAGGGCATGTCCAATGAAACGGCTATGATCATTTCGACCTTTACCCTCATCGTCACCATTTTGACGACCGTCCTCGGCCGCGGCTTCATCGGCATCATCCCTATCCTTATCGGGGTCATTGCCGGTTATATCCTGTCCTTCTTCATGGGGGTCGTCGACTTGGCCCACGTTCAGGAAGTACCTTGGTTTGCCTTGCCGACGTTCTATAAGCCGGAATTTAATATCAGTGCCATTATGATGATCATGCCGGCCTTGTTCGTCGTCCTGGCTGAACATTTGGGCCATCTCTTTGTCACCAGTGATATCGTCGGCCGCGACCTCATTACCGACCCCGGCCTTCACCGCTCACTCTTTGCGGACGGCGTATCGAATGTCCTTTCGGGCCTGGTCGGTTCGACACCGAATACGACGTACGGTGAAAATATGGGCGTCATGGCGATTACCGGCGTATACAGTACCTGGGTCATCGGCGGCGCGGCTATTTTTGCCATCCTCTTTTCTTTCATCGGAAAGATTGCGGCTCTCATCCATGCCATTCCGACTCCGGTCATGGGCGGGGTCTGCATCCTCTTATTCGGCTTCATCGCCGCCTCGGGGCTGCGCATGCTGGTTGAAAAGAAGGTCGACTATACGCGCTCGAAGAATCTTATTTTAACGGCGGTTACCATGATTTCCGGTCTCAGCGGCGCAACGATCGTCTTGGGTCCGGTCCAGCTTAAAGGCATGGGCCTGGCAACGGTCGTGGCTATGATCATGAGCTGTGTATTCTTATTCTTTGAAAAAATCCACTGGGCCAACGAAGAATAAAAGGCTTTCTTCCGTTGGTCCGTAAGGGCTGCCTTTGGCGGCGCTGAAAGGAGATATTATGATGAAGATTAAACCACCGAAAACCCGCGATGATTTAATCGCCCTGCTGAGTCTGACTGAACCTGACGAATTGCAGGCCTTGTATGATGCGGCTTATGCCGTCAAGGCTGCCAATGTCGGCCGCGTCGTCTACTATCGGGGACTCATCGAGTTTTCCAACTACTGCATTAAAGATTGTAAGTACTGCGGCATCCGCAAGAGCAATGACGAAGTCGAACGCTTCGACACCCCGCGGGAAGATATTTTGGCCATGGCTCGCTGGGCTTATGAAAATAAGTACGGATCGCTGACGATTCAGTCCGGTGAACGGCAAGACGAGGCTTTTATCGATTACGTCGAAGGCTTGATTCGCGATATCAAAAAGCTGAGCGACGGCAAGTTGGGACTGACCCTCTGCGTCGGTGAACAGACGGAAGATACCTATCGGCGCTGGTTTGAAGCCGGTGCTCACCGCTACTTGCTGCGCATAGAGACCAGTAATCCCGCTCTCTATGCGACCCTTCATCCCGATGACGGCCATCATAAATGGCAGGTTCGCAAAGCTTGCCTTGAAAGTCTGCGACGCATCGGCTATCAGGTCGGGACGGGGGATATGATCGGTCTTCCCGGTCAAACGATCGGTGACTTGGCAGACGATATTCTGCTCTATCGCGATATGGATATCGATATGATCGGCATGGGGCCTTACGTCGTTCACCATAATACGCCCATCGGGAAAGCCGTCCTTGCCAGTGGAATGGACAGCAAGGAAGAACAGAAACGGCGGCTGGAAATGGGTCTCAAGATGATTGCCGTGACCCGGCTCTTTTTGCCCGATGTCAACATTGCGGCGACGACGGCTCTGCAGGCTCTCCATCCCTTGGGACGCGAACTGGGCTTAAAGGCCGGAGCCAACGTGCTCATGCCGATTGTCACCGTTCCCAAGTTCCGCCCGCAGTACCTGTTGTATGATAATAAACCTTGTGTCGATGAAGTGCCGGAACAGTGCAAAAACTGCATCAGTGCCCGCGTCGCTTCTGTCGGCGATACGATCGGGTTCGGTCAGTGGGGCGACTCGCCGCACTTTTTCCATCGCAAGTAAGGCAGGAAGACCCTCGCCGAGTATGCAGATACAGTATATAGGTATATAAAAAAAGCAGGTCCCTTTGGGAACCTGCTTTTTGTGATTGGCGGAAAGGGTGGGATTCGAACCCACGGTGCGTTGCCGCATCACTAGTTTTCAAGACTAGCTCCTTAAACCACTCGGACACCTTTCCATAACGAAAATATTATATCAAAGTTTTGACAACTCCGTCAAGGTCGGCGGGAATACTTGATAATTGACGATTACATGGTATATAATTAGATGTATCTTTATGTCTAAATGATTTTGGTTATAGAAAAGGGGCTGTGATAATGTATCACATAAGTGTTTTGACAGGACGTCAGGATGAAGATGATTTTGGAGAGAGACTGCGCGATGTAGCGCGCGTTGAATATTGTCCTCCGGGAGATGAAGATGAATTAGCCGACAGGCTGCATGATGCCGAGATTATTATCTGCCATGCCGAACCGATTACGGCTTCACTTCTTGAGGAACTGGATGACTTGAAACTCATTGTCGTCTTATCGACTCGGTCTGATAATGTCGATATAAAAGCGGCGCACGAAAAGGGCGTCATGGTCATCAATAATACTTCCTATTGTGTCGACGACATTGCCGATCATGCCTGCGCTATGATCTTGGCTTTGATTCGACAGCTGCCGGAATATCAGAGTGATATCCGGACCAACAGCCGTTGGGAATTCGGCTCTATTCCCTGGCCCCTTCACCGGGTCAGTAAAAATCTTATTGGTCTCGTCGGGTTTGGCCATGTCGGCCGTGCCGTTGCTTCAAGATTGCAGGCCTTTGGATGCAAAATCCAGGCTTACGATCCCTTCGTCAGTGAAAAATTCATGATGGAAAGCAGCGTCCGCCCTGTCGATTTTGATAAACTTCTTCAGACTAGCGACGTCGTATCACTGCACATGCCGCTGAACGAATCGACACGCTACATTTTTCAAGATGAACAATTCGAAGCTATGAAAAAAGGTGCCATGTTCGTCAACTGCTGCCGCGGCGGCTTAGTTGATGAAGCGGCCCTGTACCATGCCGTCGATGACGGCCATATCCGCAGTGCCGCCCTCGATGCCCTGTCGACAGAGCATCCGAGCCCGATGCTGCTCAAAATGATTGCCCGGCCGGAATTTTTATTGACGCCGAGCGTCAGCTTCCATTCCGTTGAAGCGATGCGTGATATCCGCGACGATGCTGAACGTTATATCCGGCTGTTCCTGGCCGGCCACTATGATGAATTGCCCGTAGTAACCTTGCGGGACAATGAATGATCTTGATGAGAGGGGCTGTACGATTTGCGCATCTTGAAATTAGCCTGTATGGCTCTGTTGAGCTGCCTTATACTGGCAGGCTGCGCACTGGACAATAAAAAGGTCGATGCACCTGCGGCGGAAAAGAAAACGTCGCAGGAAGTTGCTATGGCTGTACCAAAAGAGGGGATTCCCGTTCTGATGTACCATATGATCGGCGACGTTCCGGATAATGACGCCGTTCTGTTGGAGTCCCACTTTCGGGAGCAGATGAAATTTTTGAAAGATAACGATTTTCATCCCCTGACTATGGATCAGCTTTACGACTACTTGGCCCATGGCAAACCGGTGCCGGTACGGCCTGTTGTCCTTACCTTTGATGACGGCTATCCCGATACGTACCGTATCGTCATGCCTATTTTAAAGGAATACGGTTTTGCCGGGACGGTTTTCGTGCCGACTTATGACACGGACCAGGGGACACGCATCAATTGGCAGCAGGTCAAAGAAATGCAGGCTTCAGGCCTTACCATTGCGTCGCACAGCTATCGTCATGAACGGGCAACGGAGATGACGGGGAACACCTTTGCCGACGAGATTAAAAAGAGTCAGGCTGAGTTAAAAGAACAGCTCGGTATTACCAATGAATACTTCTGTTACCCTTATGGCGGCTATACCCGGGAAGCCGGTGAGGTCTTGAAGGCAGCCGGCATTAAAATGGCTGTGACCATGGACCCGGGCTGGGCAAAATATGGGGATAACCTGTATGCCGTCAAACGGATTTGGATCGGCAACGCTGTCGACATTGAAAACTTCAAGCAGCGCGTTACAACACCGCAATACGAAGAACGTTAACTTTATTTTTTCGAGGTTACATATGAGGAAACACGTAAAAGAAATCGGTAAGTTTTTTATCTTTATCGCCATTTTTTTCTCTCTGACATCGCCTTTTGTCGTCCTCTTCGGACCCTTCGACAATTTGAAGCGGACGGTTGTGGGCGCTATTTTGAAGAGCCGCCATCCGCAGTACATTACGTGGCTTTTTACGCAGCAGGAAATTGATGAGATCTTAGGCGGTATCAGCTCGACGCCGAAGCAGGAGCTGTTTAATTTCAAAGCTCGCACGGATACGACACTTACCCTGAAAAATATCGATTCCAGCCGATTTAAGGGCTTCCTGCTGGAAGTCCCCGATCCCCATCGCCTGCAGGTTGCGACGGCGGAAAATATGGATGAAAAAGGCGATACGACGAGCGGCATTGCCGAACGCGTCGGTGCCGTAGCGGCTATCAATGCCGGCGGCTTCTATGATGCCAATGGGACCGGAACAGGCCGTCAGCCTTACGGCTTCATTATTCACGATGGAAAATATCTCCTCGGTCAGAACTCTTCTGACGATGAAACGAATGAATTTGTCGGCTTTACTTCCGGCGGCAACCTCATCGTCGGGAACTATTCTAAAGCCGAACTGCGAGAAAAGGACGTCGTCGAAGGCATCTCCTTCGGACCGGCGCTTATCGTCAACGGGGAAAAGATGATTACCAATGGCGATGGCGGTTGGGGCGTCGGGCCGCGCACGGCCATTGGCCAGCGTAAGGACGGCACCGTACTGCTTCTGGTCATTGACGGTCGTCAGCCCGGATATTCTGTCGGAGCGACCCTGCGTGACCTTCAGAATATCATGTATGAAGAAGGGGCCGTCATTGCAGCCAACCTCGATGGCGGATCCAGTTCGACGTTGTATTACAATGGAAAAGTCATCAACAAACCGGCGGACCTCTTGGGTGAACGCATGATTCCGACGGCGTTCGTCGTCAAGTAGGAGGGCAGGCTATGAAATTTCGAAAGTTTATTGGCGTCTTTGTGCTTGGTATTGCCGTCCAGGCCGGCATTTATATTTATTTAGACCAGGTCTTGTTTGCGCCGACGTCGGACTTCCAAATCGGCGGGACGACTCAGCAGGAGGCCATGGGAGACGGTACAGAAACGAACGGCCGCAGCTTCTATTCCTATGATAAGCGCTTCATGGCGACCATTCTCGATGATCAGGTTACCATCTATGAAGCCGGGAAGAAGAACGATCCCCAGCGCATCAATCTGCACGGCCGCAACGTCTCTTTCTTTGAATGGCTTCCGGACCGTAACCTGGCTATTTTTGCGACCTATGGCCGCGACAATAAGACCGGGGAATACGGTGTCTACATTGCCCAGTACAATCCAATCTATCCGGACCGGGAGTTAGATACGCCCATTGAAGATGCACCGGCAGACAGCAAAATCGTCGACGTCGCTTATTCGACGGCTACCAATGTCGTTTACATGAAACTCGAAGTTGGAGAAGATCGTTATCGCATTTATCGAACCGATGCCAACTACGATACGCGGCGTATTCACGTCCAGGCTGAAAATATCGGCCGCATCGCCGTGTTCTACGATTCGGATACCTTCTTCTACGATAACCTCCGGACCGGTGTCGTGTACATGCTCGACGGGGCTACCAGCAGCTGGCGCGAAATTTCGCCGAGCGGTAATTTCAGACTCATCGGTCTCGACGGCCAGGAAATTTACATCGCTGAAATGAACCGTGACGACAAAGTCATTGCCGCTTATCGGGGCCGTTTGGGCGTAGGCTTTAAGAAAATTGCTACCTATCGGACACCGGAAGACTTCAACAGCATCACGCTGAACAGTATGCATGAAGCGTCGGAAAAGTCGGATAAAATGGAAAAGGAATAGGTGATTGACCTTGGCAAAACATAAGATTCCTAAGAATCGTTCAATTGAAGATATGTTCAAAGGGGTTCAGGAAGAAGATACCTTTGAAACGACGGGTTGGGAAGATGATGACGCCAGCCCTCGCCGTCAACCTGTCCGAAAATCAGATAAGAAACAGACGGCCGGCGATTTTCGCCGTCAGTTCTTTACCGATGACCTTCAGGAAAAAGTAGGTTCCATCCTCCTCGATATCAAGATGGCCTATTTTAAAGACGGTGTCGGTGATATCTCCCTGGAAGTCGTGAAGGATGGCCGCAACGTCGTCATTAAAACGGCTCCCAAGACCAGTAAAAAGCTGCGTAAATAGCTTTGCCGCCGCTTGTCGTTGAAGGAGGCGTGGCCATGGAAAAAAAAGACCTGGAAAAACAGTTTCGCTGCGGCCCTATTACGGCGGCTTATGAAAATTCAAAATGGTTTTCCGGATTTATGAAAATCTTGTTTCTCTTAGTGGCCATTTACTTTTTCTGGCTTATGATGGGGGAGACACGCCTCGTCGAACATCTCGATAACTGGGCCGTTCTTGCCTTTTGTCTGTGGCGCATCCATCGGCAAAGCGACGTCATGTGCTACGTGGCGGAAAAGGGCATTATTGTCCGCCGGCAGTTCCGGTCGCTTCACGAATTTTATGATGACCAGTTTCATACCGATCGCAGTCTGGTATTCCTTCCGTATAAGGATATCTTTGTTATCGGCGATACGTGGCAGGAAATCCAGTTGGGGCAAGCCGAAGAAGGGGGACTCGTCGTACTTCCCGTCCGTCTCCAGTTTCTGTCGAAAAAGAGCAAACAGCAGATCATCGACACCATCAAGGATATGCAGGATAAGGACGATGATGAGGTGTAAACGGCAATTTATTCAGAATATGCATTGATCAGCATGGAAACATGCTGATTTTTCATGATTAAAACCCTTTATCTTTTTAACGAAATAAAGTAAAATATGTCATATACATCAGGAGACGGTCTGTCCTTTGTAATTACACCGCCCATGATGAATTAGTAAGGGAAACTCACAGGCTTTCGGATGGAGGGCCGGGAAGGGAGTTTCTGACAGCCTTTAATCGTTATGTTACTCTGTAAGGAGGAATTTACATGAATTGGAAAAAAATATTGGCTGCCGGTGCGTTAACGGCAGCAGCGGCTGCATTACTCGTTGGCTGCGGCACGGATAACAGCAGCCAGGCAGAGCAGAAACTGCCGGATAAAATCGTCATCGGCCTCGATGATAACTTCCCGCCTATGGGTTTCCGTGATGAAAGCGGCAACCTCGTCGGTTTCGATATTGACTTGGCTCAGGAAGCGTCTAAACGCCTCGGCATCCCCGTTGAATTTAAACCGATCGACTGGGACAGCAAGGAAGCAGCTCTTAAGAGTAAGCAAGTCGACCTCTTGTGGAACGGCCTGACCATTACCGACGAACGGGCTCAGCAAATTGCCTTTTCTAAGCCTTATATGCACAATCAGCAGCTTCTCGTCGTCCGGACCGATTCGCCGATTACCAATCGTGAAGGCCTGGCCGGCAAAATTTTAGGGACACAGGAAGGCAGCAGCTCCATCAATGCCTTGGAAAAGAACATGGACTTCCAGAAATCCTTGTCCGAAGTTAAAAAATACGGTGATTTCGTCAACGCCTTTATGGACCTTGAAATCGGCCGCATTGACGGTGTCCTCGTCGACAGTGTTGTAGGTCGGTATTATATGACCAAGAAGCCGGGTCAGTTTAAAGTCATTGACGACAAAATGGGTGACGAACAATTCGGCGTCGGCCTGCGTAAAGATGACAATCTGCTGCGGGATAAACTCAATGATGTCTTGAAACAGATGAGTGAAGATGGTACAATGACTAAGTTGTCCCAGAAGTGGTTTAACGAAGATATTACCATAAAAGTACGGTAATCGGGAAAGATGTACGAAAAACAACCTTTCGGTCAGATGACGCTGACAGCTCCCCGTCGTGGAGAGGTCCCCGGCATGGACGGAGAGGTTGTTTTTCCGTGTTGCACACTGCCTGTGTGAATCGCCGTGCCTGAAAAAGGAGCCAGCATGGATTATTTAATTCAGATTGTGCCTGCCGTCGCAGCAGGCCTGAAAATTACACTGCAAATTTTTGTTATTACCATCGTCTTGAGTCTGCCCTTGGGTATCCTCATGGCCGTTGGCCGCATTTCTAAGATAGCCATCCTGCGAAAGACCATGTATGCCTATATTTATGTCATGCGTGGTACGCCGCTGATGCTGCAGATCTTGTTCATCTATTACGGACTGCCCTTTATCATCGACGGCTTTACCCTGCCGGCTTTTCCGGCGGCCATCATCGCCTTCGTCTTTAACTATGCCGCTTACTTTGCCGAAATCTTCCGCGGCGGCATCCAGTCCATCGACCGCGGCCAGTATGAAGGAGCCAAAGTCTTGGGGATGACCTATATTCAGACCATGCGCCGCATTATCCTGCCTCAGGTCGTAAAACGGGTTTTGCCGCCAGTGTCCAATGAAACGATTAACCTGCTCAAAGATACGTCCCTCGTCTACATCCTGGCCATGAACGACATCCTGCGCATTACGCGGTCCATCGTTCAGCGCGATTTCGATACGACGGCCTTTTTAGTTGCTGCTGTATTCTATTTATTCTTTACGTTTATCCTGACCAAAATTTTCGGTTATCTGGAAAAACGCTACGCCGTCTATGATGAATAAGGAGGACGTCTTGTCATGAGTTTTATTGAAATGGACCATATCCGAAAGAGTTTCGGGAATTTGGAAGTATTGAAAGACGTCTCCCTCCATGTAGAAGCAGGGGAAGTCGTTTCTATCATCGGCCCGTCAGGAAGCGGTAAGAGTACCTTTCTGAGATGCCTTTGCCAGTTGGAAACCATCAACAGCGGCTCTATCGTCGTCGACGGTAAGTCCATGGCCAGTACGCCTGCCGGGAGCCAGCGTGCCGTCTATGCGCCGGCTGCCGACGTTCGGGCTATCTGCCGCCGCATGGGCATGTGCTTTCAGCACTTCAACTTGTTTCCGCATATGACGGTGTTGGATAACATCTTGGAAGCGCCTCGCGTCGTAAAGAAGATGAAGACCGAGGAAATCATGCCTCAGGCCGAGGAACTGCTTAAAAAGGTCGGCTTGTGGGAAAAAAGAGATACCTATCCGTCACGCCTTTCCGGCGGTCAGCAGCAGCGTGTGGCCATTGCCCGCTCTTTGGCGATGGACCCGGATATCATGCTCTTTGACGAACCGACCAGTGCCCTTGATCCGGAATTGACCGGTGAAGTTCTGCGCACGATACAGCAGTTGGCTGATGAAAACATGACCATGATCATCGTAACCCATGAAATGGCTTTTGCCAAAGAAGTGGCCGACCGGGTTATTTTTATGGCCGACGGCATTATTCAAGAACAAGGTAAACCGGAAGACGTCTTTGAACATCCGCAAAATGAACGGACACAAAGCTTCCTTCAATCGATGCTGCGGTTCTAAGCAGAACATCGTGCTGTCTTAAAAGCCCCGTACAGGGGCTTTTGGTTTACATGGGGCATTCAGTGCCCCGCAGGTGGCATAGTATACCCGTTCTGTGCTATAATGATTTCATACGTGAATAAGACATTATTCTATCGAAAGGTAGTGAAGTGAACATGACACAGTTAAAATTACGTTCAGGCTTTACTTTTGACGTAACCAACCTTTATGGCCCTCAGGCCGTCACGGAAGCAGAGGTAAAGGACTTTTCACCGGTCTATACCAAGGCTCATGAAGCGGTGATGAACATGCGCAAGAACGGCACCATGCCGGGACATCTCTCCAAAGACGGAGAACCGGAAGCCGTTCTTTTTACGCAGCTGCCGTATATTGAAGATGGCAACATCAACAGCCCGGAACGTATTTTTGCCCTTGAAGAATTGGCTCGGACGACGCGCAACCGCGTCGATGCCGTCGTATTCTTGGGGATTGGCGGTTCCTATTTGGGCGGGAAAGTTTTGTTTGACGTTCAGTGCGGTGAATTTTGGAATTTAAAGAGCACGGAAGAACGCAATGGCTTCCCGAAAGCCTTCTTTGCCGGCAATAATGTTGACTCTCATAAAATGGCAGGCCTTATTCAATTCTTGAAAAATGACAGCCAGACGAAGCCGAACTATACGGTAATGGCCATTGTCATTTCTAAATCGGGCTCGACAATCGAACCGATGTCGAACTACATGGTCTTGAAAGAAGCTATGAGCGACGCCGGCATTGCCCTTGAAACCGTAGCCGTTACGGACCCTCACGACGGCGGCGATAAAGAAACGCTGCTTCACGGTCTGGCTAAAAAATCGGGCTGGCCTATTTTCTACGTTCCCGATGGCATTGGCGGACGTTTCAGTGTCTTTTCTGAAGTCGGTCTCATCGTAGGCGCCTTGACCGGTTTCAGCATCCGTCAGTTCCTTGACGGTGCCCGTGATATGGATCACGCTTGCCAGAATCCGGATATTTGGAAAAATCCGGCCCTTCTCAACAGTGTCCTTAAATTCCTGGCCGGTAAAAATCATGGCCGCAGCCTGGAAGTTCTCATGCCCTATGCCGACAGCTTGAAATCCTTGTCGGAATGGTATATTCAGCTCTTGGCTGAATCCCTCGGCAAGCGCCTTGACAAACAGGGCAACGTCGTCAACTATGGCCGTACGCCGATCGTGGCTGTCGGTACGACGGACATGCATGCGCAGACCCAGGAACATCAGGAAGGCCCGCAGGATAAAGTCGTCCAGTTCGTCTCTGTCGAAAACTGGCCCGATGACGTTACGGTACCTCATCTGTACGATGAATATCCGAAATTGGCCGCTTTCAGCGGTTTGCCTCTCAGTCAGATCTTAGAAGCTGCTCGCAGCTCTAATGCTGAAGCCCTTGCCGGTGACGGCCGTCCCAGTGCCAACTACATCATGCCGGCCATCACTCCGTATCATTTGGGTGAATTGATGTTCATGCTCTGCCTGTCCATTGCTTATGAAGGCGAATTTGCCAATGTCGATGCCTTCAATCAGCCCGGCGTCGAAGTATACAAGAAATTCCTCGGCGGCCGCCTGAAAAAACTGCAGGAAGGTTAAGCTATGAATTTATTAGTTACTGGCGGTGCCGGCTATATCGGCAGCCATACGGTGAAGGCCCTGCTTCAAGAAGGCCATAAGGTCGTCGTCATTGACAACCTGTCCCGCGGCCATCGGGCAGCCGTCCCGGAAGAGATTCCCTTTTACGTCGTCGACATCCACGATATTGATGGCGTACGCCGGATTCTTGAAGACATGAACATCGATGCCGTCATGCATTTTGCGGCCCATAGCCAGGTTGGCGAATCGATGGAAAATCCGACCATTTATTACGATAATAATGTCGTAGGCTCATATTGCCTCCTTGAAGCTGTCCGTCAGGCCAAGGTCAAATACTTCGTCTTTTCGTCGACGGCAGCTGTTTATGGCGAACCGGAAAAGACGCCGATTACGGAAGATATGCCTTACCAGCCGACCAATGTCTATGGCCAGACCAAGCTCATGATTGAAATGATGTTGGCTCAGTTCAGCCGTGCTTACGGTCTGCACTATGTAGCTCTTCGCTACTTTAATGCTGCAGGAGCTGATGGCAGTGGTGCCATCGGGGAAGATCATACACCGGAAACGCACCTCATTCCTTTGATTTTACAGACCGCTTTGGGACAGCGTGACAGCATTAAAATTTTCGGCACAGACTATCCGACGCCGGACGGGACTTGTGTTCGTGATTATATCCACGTCACGGATCTGGCGGATGCCCACGTACGCGTCCTTCGCTACTTGTCGGAAGGCGGCGAGTCGCAGTACTTTAATTTGGGCTCTCAGAACGGCTTCAGCGTCCGGGAAATGATTGAAGCCGCCAAGAAGGTTACAGGTCGTGATTTTAACGTGGAAGAAGCACCGCGTCGTGCCGGAGATCCGGCTGTGCTCATTGCCGGATCGGAAAAAATCCGCCGCATCACAGGCTGGCAGCCGACACACAGTAAAGTAGAACAAATTATAGCCGATGCCTGGCATTGGCATCAACACCATCCGCAGGGGTATGGCGATAAAAAATAGGGGTTTATCGGTCCTGCAAAAGGTGGGGAACGGTATCGTTCAACGTCGCAAGACTTGGCTTCCCTATGTGGGGATACTTGTCTGCCTTGGCGCTGTTTGGTTTTGGTGGGAAGAGCCCCAGGGACAAGTAAACATGAAACGGGATGCCTCTCAGCAGCAAGCTGAGAAGCATCCCGTTTTTGATACGCCGGAGAAGGAGGCTGAAGGAAGCTTCGTCTACGACGTAAGGCCGGCGATACAGTATAAGCCCCTGCCTGATTTATTTGGCGGCAGTTTGCCGAAGAAAGCTGTCGCCGCGGAACAAAAAGGGGGACCCGATATGTCACCGACTGCGAAATCGGTAAAGACAACGGAATCCGTTCAGCCGCAATGGACCTTGCCCACCGTTGGCGGGTCGATTCATCAAGGGAAGGATCACCTGGTCCTGTTGCAGTGGCAGGGCCAGTCGGCTGCCTGCGCTGCCGGAGAATCCTGGCAGGGCTGGTATATTGCTTATATCAACCGCCAAGCTGTAGGGCTTATGCGTGACGGAAAACTTTGGGAGATTCGCTTGTGAGGGGGAGAAAGGAAGTGTCATGAAGCTTTATACCAAAGCCTGGGCGGCAGCTGTCTGTTGTTTCCTGCCCATTCAGGCGGCTGCCATCGATATTCAGGTGAGGGATGTCCCTGTTCGGACCGTTCTCGAAGGACTGGCAAGGTCGGGACAGATGAATCTTATCGTCGATGACAGTGTAGAAGGCACACTCACGATGACCCTGCGGGATATTACCGTCGAAGAGGCCCTGCAGGCGATTGCAGACAGTAAAGGTCTCTATTACGATGCCTCCGGGCCGATACGGACGATTACCGGTCCTCATACCGGAAAGCGTGTAAAAACGTTTCATACATGGCGGCTCCGCTATGCCGATCCTGAAACGGTAAAGGAAGCCGTTGAGGCAGCCGTCCCTGAAGCCGACGTACGCTGGCACGGCGATACGAATACGGTGGTCGTCGGCGGAACCGCACAGACTCAGGCGGCTGTACAGGCCTTGGTCAAGCGACTCGATGTGCCGCCGCGGCAAGTCGATGTGTCCGTTGAAATCGCTTCCATCGATGACAGCCTGTTGAAGCAGACCGGTATCGAGTACAATTGGTCGACCGTGGAAGGCGGCGCCGCTCACAGTATATTTTCTCTGTCCGGGACGATTCATGCCTTAGAAGAACGCGGTAAGGCGAAAATCTTAGCCCGGCCCCATATCGTAGCCAGCAATGGCAGAGAAGCTCATATCCTCATTGGCGATAAGATTCCCGTTCAGACCGAGCATCGGTCCGGACAGGAGACGGCTATTAGTACGACCTATGAAGATGCAGGCATTAAATTGACTTATACCCCTCAAGTCCATCCGGATAATTCGGTGACGGCGGATTTATTTGCCGAAGTCAGCACGCCGGTCTTTGTCCCCGAACTGAAGGCTTACCGTATTGCGACCCGTCAGGCTCGGACGACGGTGCGCCTGCAGGAAGGCCAGCCTCTCGTTATCGGCGGCCTCATTCGCCGTGAAGACCTTGAGCATTTTCGAAAAGTCCCGATTTTGGCAGACCTGCCTTTAATCGGAAAATTATTCCGCTATCATTATAAGTCGCATAAGAATACAGAAATCGTTTTAATCTTGAAATCGCAGGTATTACCGGACTAGTACGACGTTTTACGTGATTTTCGTCGGTTTTTATGAAAATATTCTCTTGACTTTCATTTATTTTCCGGTATAATCATTATCAACAATTAATTTCCTGATAACAGTTGTGACGGAAAAAAGTAAGGCCTTTAAACTTTTCAGAGAGTATCCGGGTGGTGTGAGGGTACAGGCGATGAGGTCTGAAGTTCATTCCTGAACTGTACGGCTGAACTGTAGTAGGCTGTACCGGGGCGGCTGCCGTTATACGGCCATGAGTTGATCGATTCAAGATAAATAGGGTGGTACCGCGGATTTTTCCGTCCCTGGGTGCCACCCTTTTTTTGTTCTATCGATAAATTGGGTGGTACCGCGACGTCGTCGTCCCTTTTTAGGGGCGATTTTTTTTCGGGAAATTAGGAAGAGAGGAGTTTTTATGATGGGAACAACAGGAATTCAAATCGTTATTATTTTAGCTTATATCGGCGTACTTTTCGGCATCAGCTGGTATGTGAAGCGGCGGGCTGCGGATTCTGCCGAAGCCTATGTATTGGCCGGCCGCAAACTTACGACGCCTCTTATTATGGTATCCATCGTCGGCCTTGCCGTCGGCGGTGCCTCGACGATCGGCGTTGCCGAACAGGCTTATAAAGTCGGCTTGTCTGCCGGCTGGTATACGGCAGCCTGGGGAATCGGTGCCATTGTCATGGGATTGACGGTCGCCAAGAAGTATCGCCGTCTCAATATTACGACCGTTCCGGAACTCCTTGAACGGTATTATGATCGGCGCAGCATGGTGGCCGGCATTGCCTGCCAAGTTTTGGTACAGCTCGTCGTCATGAGTCTTCAGTACGTAGCCGGCGGCGCCGTCCTGGCAGCCCTCATGCCGGATATTTTCACGCCGGTTACGGGGATGTTCACCAGTGCCGTCGTATTCATCGGGATTACCCTTATCGGCGGCATGTGGTCGGCCAGTCAGTCTAATATCCTCAATGTAACTTTGCAGTACGTCGGCATTACTGTTGCGGCCTTCCTCATCGTGGCGATGGCCGGCGGCATCGATGTCGTAGCCATCCAAGCACCGTCCATGACGTCTATGGATTTCTTCAGCGGCGTGGGACCGATGACGATTGTCACCTGGATCGTCGTCTTGATTACAGTCAATATTTCCCTTCAGGCCATCATCCAGATTTCGCTGGGTGCCAAAGATGTGCAGACGGCCCGCAAAGGCTTTGTCATCGGCGGCCTGGTCATGCTGCCCGTCGGTTTCGTAGCGGCCTTGCTCGGCGTCATTGCATCAGAAATGTATCCTTCTATTTCACCGACAACGGCCTTGCCGCAGCTCATCATGTCGCTTAATCCTTGGATTGCCGGGATTACCTTGGCTTCTTTGTGGGCCGCTGACGTCAGCACGGCCTGCAATTTGCTCTTGTCGGCAGCGACGCTGTATTCTCACGATATTCATAAGCAGTTCATTGATCCGCAGATGTCGGATAAGAAGTACATGGCCGTCACCCGTATTTCGGTACTCCTGTTAGGAATCCTTACGCTGGGCTTTGCCCTTACCATCAGCGGCATCATTTCGACGCTCATGGCAGGCTTGTCACTCATGACCGCTTTTGCCGTCATCGTCCTCATGACGATGTATGCGCCGGCTTACTGCTCGCGCCAGGCGGCCTTCTATACGATCATGGCTTCGATCATCGTCCTCATCGCTTGGATGGTCATTCCCGCGGTTCGGATTCTGCCCCATGTCATTTATGCTGAATGGATCGTTTGCAGCGTGACCTTCTGCGGTATCAGCCTGGTCTCGAAGAAAGCCATTTCAACGGAAGGGCTGGCTGAAAAGGTCAGCGCTCCGGCCCAGCATTAAAGGGCTACTGCCAGAAGGCGTTGCCGACGGCAAATCCGAGCCAGCAGCAGAGGAAGCCGCCGATGACGTTGAGTGAAAAATAGGCCGCTGCCGCCATTAGGTCGCCGGTGCGGACCAGGGTCAATAGTTCCATGTTGTACGTCGAAAAGGTCGTAAAACCGCCGAGGATGCCGGTTACAAAAAAGAGTTTGACCGTCGGCGGGAGATCGGACGTCTGCGTAAAGAATACGAAGAGGAGGCCGATGCAAAAAGACCCGATAGTATTGGCCAGAACCGTACCGTAAGGGAGGCTGACGGCTCCGTAACGAGTCGCCAGTTGGGTGATGCCGTAGCGCAGGGCGGAACCGATGCCGCCGCCGAGGGCGATGAAGATAATTTTTTCCATGAGAGTCTCCTTATTATTCATTTTATAAAATACACTAATCTATGTCTTTTATAAGATAACACGATGTTTCCTTTAGAGCAATGTTCGCCGCCTTTTCTTTGTTGACGGTTTGATTGGCTGTTGGCTCATTGATACAATCTGTGATACAATATAGGATACCTAAGATGAGAGCCGTCTCCAGCAGGCGACTTGGTGAATCTCGAAGGAGTTGCACGGAAAGCTCCCTTAGCCGGGGAGCTTTTGCCGTATAAAGGGGGAATGTCGATGAGCTGGCAAATAGAGAAGGCACTGGATGAACTGGTGAGTCAGGAAACCGGTGCCGTCGTCTATCCCTTTGGGACGCGGCGGGCTATGGCCATTTGCTATCCCAATACGTATGACGTAGCCATGAGTAATTTGGGGATGCAGATTATTTACCGCGAAGTAAACGGCCGCGAAGACTGGCTCTGTGAGAGAGCCTTCCTGCCCGATAAAGACTTGATGAAAGTCTTTGAAAAAACGGGGGAACCCCTGGTGTCGTTAGAAAACAGACGACCCCTCTCCGATTTTGAAATCCTGGGGTTTTCCGTCAGCTTTGAAATGGACTATTTCAACGTGCCTTCTATTTTGGAGATGGGGCGTATCCCCGTTTTAGCAGCTGATCGCGGAGATGACGATACGCTGGTCGTCATGGGCGGCCCGGTGGCCTTTTTTAATCCTGAACCCTTATCACCCTTTATCGATGTCGTCCTGGTCGGTGAAGGGGAAGGCTTTATTCATGCCTTCCTCGATGCCTATGGAAAAGCAAAGGAGCAGCATTTAGGGCGTCATGACCTCTTGCGCTACTTGGCTCAGCACGTGCCGGGCGTCTATGTACCGTCCTTATACCGTCACGAATACGACGAAGACGGCCATCTCCTGCGAATCGTCCCGGAAGAAGGTATTCCGGTGAAGGTGGAACGGCAATGGCGGGAACTGACCCAGCCGGCAGAAACGGTCATTGCCACGCCGAATACGGAATTCGGTGCCATGTATCTCATTGAAATCGCCAGGGGCTGCGGCCGTCACTGCCGCTTCTGTATGGCCGGGTACTGCTACCGCAGACCTCGTGTTCGTCCCTTGGAATACGTCAAATCAGCCGTTCTCCGCGGCAAAGAATTGGGAAAGAAAATCGGCCTCATGGGGGCCGCTATTTCAGATTATCCTTATATTGACGAATTAGTCACCTTTATCCGTAACCAAGGTATGGGCTTTTCCTGTGCCTCTTTGCGGGCCGATTCGATTACACCGACCATTGTAAAGGGGCTGGCCGAGAGCGGCCAAAAGACGATTACCCTGGCACCGGAAGCGGGCAGTAAACGGATGCGGGATATCATCAATAAGGGCATCACGGAAGAACATCTGCTGAAATCCATCGACCTTGCAACGGAAGCCGGAATCCGTCACGTGCGCATGTACATCATGGTCGGCCTGCCGATGGAAACCGATGCCGATATTGAAGGCATCGTCGACATGACCCGCCGGGTCCAAGAGCATATGAAGGCCATCGGCAATACGAGCCGTATTACCTTAAGCATCAATCCCTTTATCCCCAAACCGCTGACGCCGTTTCAGTGGATGGCCATGACCGATAAGAAAGTCGTCGAGAAAAGGCTGGCCTTTTTAAAGAAGTCCTTAAAAGATAAACAGATCGAGCTGCTCATCGAGCCCCTGCGGTCCGCTTATATCCAAGGCGTCCTGTCCCGCGGCGATCGACGCGTCGGTCAGGTTCTGGCTAAAGCTTGTGAATACGGTGGCGTCAAGGGCTGGAAAAGGGCGGCGAAAGAGCTTCATTTTAATATTGACGGATTTTTATATGACCAGCGGCCCCTCGATGCGGTCCTTCCTTGGGATACCCTTGATCCCGGTTTGGTACCGACGTATCTGACTGATGAATTAAAGAAGGCTGAAGCCGGCGACTATACCTTGCCGTGTTTTGACGGCTGCTGCCGCTGTCATATTTGTGGAGGCTAAGATGACGAAGTGGGTAGAACATGAAAACGGAATTGGTTGGGAAGAAAGCACGTTATTGGCTGATGCCGGGCTGCGTCACGGTGTGACCGGCCGCAGCGGCGGCGTCAGTGAAGGCCCCTTTCTATCCCTCAATTTAGGCCTTCACGTCGAGGATCGGACGCAGGATGTCCTCGAAAACAGGCGGCGTCTCTGTGCCCTTTTGGGCTGTGACCTGCAGCAGCTGACGACGGCCAGGCAGACCCATGAGGATCATATCGTCGCTGTCGGCCCGACTGAAATCGGCCGCGGTGCCGGAAGCTATGGCGATGCCTTTCCTCATACGGACGCCCTCATGACGAATATTCCCGGCGTGCCGCTCATGATGTGTATTGCCGACTGCGTACCGGTTATATTATTTGATCCGGTGAAAAGAGTCTGTGCCGTCGTTCATGATGGTTGGCGAGGGACGGCGCAGAGGCTGGCGGCTAAAACCGTGCTGGCCATGCAGCTGGCCTATGGTTCCAAACCGAAAGATATATTGGCCTATATCGGACCGTCTATTTCAAAAGCGCATTTTGAAGTCAGTGAAGATACCGCTATGACTTTTCGGCATCTGGGGCCGGCTTATGGAGAGTGTGCGGTTCAGCATGAAGGAACCTGGCGAGTCGACTTATGGAAGGCCAATCATCTTCTCTTGACCGATGCCGGCTTAATTCCGGAGCATATCGAGACGACGGAAAGCTGTGTCTTTGACCGCGCCGACAGATTCTTTTCGTATCGCCGTGACGGCGGTCATACAGGCCGCATGGGTGCCTTTGCGATTTTGTAAAAGCAGATGAATAAATTTTTAAATATGACTAGCTTTTATAGGACTAACTATATATAATAAAAGAAGTGTAATGTTTTATAAATACATGTAATTGCATGCACGACGGAGGGATAGGCTTGATTAAGGAAAATCTTGAGGCAGTACACAAGAAAATTGCTGATGCAGCTGCCCGTGTCGGCAGAACTGACAAAATTACGCTTGTTGCAGTGACGAAGAATCATCCCGTAGAGATGATGGAAGAGGCCGCCCGGTGCGGTGTGACCGATGTCGGTGAAAACCGTGTCCAGGAAGCGATGCAAAAATTAGAGGCTTTTCCGGATAATGGATTGACCTGGCATTTAATCGGACATTTACAGACCAATAAGGCGAAACCTGCAGTAGAACACTTCCATCTGATTCATTCCATTGATTCGGAGCACTTGCTGAAAGCGGTAAATAAGGAAGCCGGCAAGATCGGGAAGGTGCAGGATATCCTTTTACAGGTCAATGTAGCCCGTGAAGAAAGTAAATTTGGAATGGAAGTCGAAGATTTTCCGGCGATTTGTGAACTGGCAAAGGGGTTGGATCACGTCTGTGTTCGGGGGCTGATGTGTATGGCGCCCAATTATGAAAACGTTGAGGACGTACGGCCAATATTCCGCATTGCCCGCGCTTTATATGAAGATATGAAGCCGAAATTTCCGGAAGGCCAGATCCAGTATCTGTCCATGGGGATGACCCATGACTTTGAAATAGCAATTGAAGAAGGCGCCAATGTCGTCCGCGTCGGCACGGCAATCTTTGGGGCACGTAATTACTAAGGAGGAGTATTTACTATGAAGAAGTCAAAGAATATGTGGAATAGATTCGTAAATGTCGTGAGCGGCGTCGGTGGTGTCAATGAAGACGACGAATTTGAAACGGACGAATATGAAGATGAATTGGAATATGAAGAAGAACGCGTACCGCGCCGTACTCCTGCCGTAGCACCGACTCGTACCAGCGTCAACTATACGCCGACTCCGGCCAAACCGCTGCGCATGGTCATCGTCGAACCGGAAACCTTCGATGATTCTCAGAGCATTGCTGATTACATCCGCGACCGTAAACCGGTTGTCATCAACTTTGAAGCGACGCCGGAAGACGTAGCTAAGCGCGTCGTCGACTTCGTCAGCGGCGCTACCTATGCCATCGACGGCAATATTCAGAAGGTCGGCAAGGAAATCTTCCTCTGCGTACCCAGCAATGTTACTGTAGATCATGGGAAACGCGATGACTACAGCGATTTTAATGCCCCGCCTCTTACGTGGAATGCCGGCGGCACGAATAATGACAACAACGGCGGAAATACACCGCTTCGTTAATGATTGAGGGATTGTTTTGAAGAATAGAGATAGAATTATCCGTTATTATCAAGGGACGGATAACGGTGAATTGGCTGCCCGTCTTATTGACCTGGCAGACAGTACAGCCAAGGGACGTCCTTATGCCGTCAGTGAGTTTGTATCGCCCGGTGCCGTTCAAATCGGAGAGACCATTCAGGCTCATGTGCCGTCTTTGGTACTTCGCACTTCCGGTGGTTACGAAGGGGCTGAACGAGTCAGATTGGCTTTTGTCAGTGTCGACTATGACGGTCCCGTCGATTTTGGAATTACGGCCTGCAAGCTGAGTTGGGATGACCGCTATCGCCTCTTAGGGCATCGCGATGTCCTGGGCTCGCTCATGAGCCTCGGCATCGACCGGGGACGTTTCGGCGACATCATCATGCAGGATGCCGGAGCGGTACTGTTGGCGGAAACTCCGTTGGTCCCTTATTTACAGCAGAACTTTACGAAAATCGCGATGGTACCCGTTGCGATTGAAGAAATATCCCTGAGCGATATTGCGCCGCGGCAGGAAAAAGTGAAAGAAATCAAGACGACGGTGGCCTCGCTTCGCCTGGATGCCATCGTTTCATCGGGGTTTGGCATTTCCCGCACAAAAGCGGCCGATGCGATTAAGGGCGAACGGGTACAGGTCAATTGGCAGCCCGCCAAAGGGCCCAGTCAGGAAGTTCGTCAAGGCGATGTCATTTCTCTCCGCGGCAAAGGGCGGATGGAGCTGGCCGAAATTACCGGAACGTCGCGAAAAGGTCGAACCGGCGTGCTGTTAAAGCGCTATATGTAGTTCCCTTTGTACGGAGGAGATACCACCATGCTTACACCTATGGATATTCATAATAAAGAGTTTAAACGCGGCTTTCGTGGCTACAGCGAGGAAGATGTCGATGCTTTCATGAATAATATTGCCAGCGACTATGAAAAAGTGTACCGGGAGTATTGTGAACTGAAAGAACGCTGTGACAGCCTGCAGGATAAGCTGACACAGTATGAAAAAATGGAAGCAACCATGAACAGTACGCTTATGTTGGCTCAGCAGACGGCTGAAAATGTTAAGGTTTCAGCCCGCAAGGAAGCGGATTTGATTTTACAGGAAGCCGAAAGTAAAAAGCAGAAGATGCTTGATGAAACGATGATGAGCCTGCAGAATTCCCAGCAGGAATGGGAAAAGCTCAAGGCTCAAACGGGAGCATACCGCGCAAAATGTCGGGCTATATTGACCAGCCAGCTGCGGCTGCTCGATGATATGGCGGCTGACGGTGAAGGCAAAGAAAACGATAATATGGCTTCGTCTGTTTCTGTCAGCGAAAAATCGGCTCAGCCGGTCCGCCCCGACCAGGGACGTCAGGATAGCGGCAAAAAAGATGCCCCTAAATCCAAATAATACGTGTTTCATGAATATGCTCTCTTTCAGGTATGACATATGTTAGACCCGGCGGGGAGTATATTTATTTATAGGAGGAACGACGATGAAGAAGCTTTTTTTGTTACTGGCAGCCTGCCTTCTTTTGGGCGTTGTAAGTCCGGCCGGTGCCTATAACCCTTATGCGCCGAATCAATTTGACAGCGTCGACCGGAGTTCTTGGGAATACAAGGCCGTCTACGCTTTGTCTGAAGCCGGGTTGACCGGGGCGCCGATGGAACGGTTCGACCGTTCTTATAACTTGACGCGTTATGAAGTGACGTCTATGATCGCCGTGGCTATGAAGAACCGCAGTAAGGCTACAGAAGCTCAACAGAAATCTATAGACAGACTGGCTAAAAGCTATGCCGATGATTTGCAGTATCTTACGGATACACCCCAAAAAGCGGACGATGCGCCGAAAGGTGTCGCTTTTGACTGGAAGGGAGCTAATAAATAATGGAACCCATTAAGATGATTACAATCGACCTCGACGGGACACTTCTTCGCAGTGACGGTTCCGTTTCGGACCACACCGTAGAAACGCTGCAAAAAGCCCGTCAGAAGGGCGTCATCGTCGCCATTGCTACGGGCCGCATGTACCAGACAGCAAAGGCTTATGGCGAACGGCTGGCTTTAGGCGACAGCCCGATGCTGCTCTTTGCCGGCGGTCTGATTGAAACCTTGGAATCAAAGAAAATCCTCTTTCAGCAGACTATTTCTCAGCAAGATGCCCAGGCGCTGGTCAACTTGGCACGGGAACAGTCCTGGCAGATGCAGACCTATATTGACGACGTACTGCGGGTTGAACTCGATGAACCATGGGTTCGTGACTATGAACGAATTACCAAAGTCAAGGCCGTCATCTGCGGGGATGAATTTTATCGGGTCCAGGGTGACTGCAATAAACTCCTCAGCCGCGGTGTACACGAAGAGCTCTTAGGCCGCAAGGCCCTTATTGAAAAGACTTTTCCCGGCCGATTTAATATCCTGTTTTCCGATTTGACCTTTTTGGAAATCATGCCCCTTGGCGTCGATAAAGGCCGTGGTATCCGCCGCCTTGGTGAGCTCTATCAGATTGAGCCGAAAAACATCATGGCCATCGGCGATTCGCAAAACGATTTGGACATGCTGAAAGCGGCCGGTTTTTCCGTGGCCATGGCCAATGCGGGACAGGAAGTCAAGGATGCTGCTGACTACGTCACCTTGTCGAATGATGAAGACGGCGTAGCCGCTGTCGTCGAGAAATTTGTATTGTAATAGGAGGTTCTTATGGACCATTTTCACTTAATTATCGTCACCGGCATGTCCGGCGCCGGCAAAACCCATGCCGTTCAAGTCTTAGAGGATATCGGCTATTTTTGCATCGACAACATTCCGCCGGTATTGATCCCTAAGTTTGCCGAGTTATGCATCAAAGGCGGTGAAAGGGTGCGCCATGTTGCCCTCATTGCCGATATTCGCGGCGGTGAATTTTTTGATGCCATGAGTCAGTGCCTGAAGGATCTGAAGGATTTGAAAGAAGAAGGGATTTCTTATGAAATCGTCTTTATTGAAGCTTCTGATCAGGCTTTGGTCCGCCGCTATAAAGAAACGCGCCGCGTTCATCCGTTGGCCCCTCACGGCCGCATCAGCCAGGGGATTGCCGAAGAACGAAAACGCTTGGCTTCTTTGCGGAGAAAGGCCGATTTTATTATCGATACGTCTAATTTGCAGCCGAAACAGCTGAAGGAAATCCTGGTGAAGCGCTATGCTATTACAGACAGTAAAAAGAGTATGACTGTCACCGTCGTCTCTTTCGGCTTCAAGCATGGGATGCCCATTGATGCCGATATCGTTGAAGACGTTCGCTTCCTGCCGAATCCTTATTATATTGACGATTTCCGCCATAAGTCGGGCCGCGTTCCCTGCGTGCGGGAGTACGTTGAAAGTTTTCCTATTACCCAAGTATATAAGGAAAAATGGTTCGATATGATTGATTTTCTCCTGCCTAATTACGAACGAGAAGGCAAGAGTCAATTAGTCATTGCCGTCGGCTGTACCGGCGGGATGCACCGCAGTGTCTGCATGGCAGAAGCCATGTACAAACACTTGCGGGACAACGGCGTCGATGTATCCATCGAACACCGCGATATTCAGAAAAACGACGTTGAAGAAGATGCGCCGGGGTACGAAGGCGAAGCCTAGGAGGTACTGTCATGCGTTTTATGAAATGGCTGCATCCGGGACTGCATATTAAGCGCTGGCTCTTCCTTTTCGGGCTGGGCATGATGTTTTCCAGCTTCGGCATTATCCTGACTTTTAACTATCAGTGGTTGGGGGAAGTGGAAGAGTGGGCTTTCCGGTTGCTCTATGAAATGACGGGGCACTATAATTATACGATTTTGGCTAGTTTGGGTATCTTTGTCATTATCGTCGGCATGGCCATTATGGGCTGGGCGACGCGGCGGCTCATACGGACCATGATCGGTGTCGTCATGCCCGGTGAATCGGGAAATTTCAGCGATTTGATTTTTTCTAAATTTCAGCTTTCGAAAGGGCCGAAAGTCGTCGTCATCGGCGGTGGTACGGGTCTGTCCGTCATGCTGCGCGGGCTCAAGTCGAAGACGTATAATCTGACGGCTGTCGTCACCGTTGCCGATGATGGCGGTTCGACCGGGCGAATCCGCGAAGACCTGGATATTATTGCACCCGGTGATTTACGAAACTGTCTGGTTGCCATGGCCGATAAAGAAGGTCTCATGGAACAGCTTTTTGCCCATCGCTTTGGCGGCTCCGGAGACTTAACCGGTCACAGTTTTGGCAACCTCTTTATTGCTGCACTCATCGAGGTCCTTGGCGACGTCGAAGAAGCGATGGATGCGACCAGTAAAATTCTGCGTGTCCGCGGCAAAGTCATTCCGTCATCGGCAGAAAAAATCAGGCTCAATGCCAAGATGACCGATGGGCGCATCATCGAAGGTGAGTCGCAGATTCCTCATGCCCATGGCCGTATCAAGAGCGTCTTTACGACGCCGGAACACCCTAAGGCTATCCGGTCGGCTGTCGACGCTATCAAAGGTGCCGATGCCATCGTTCTGGGGCCGGGGAGTCTCTATACGAGCATCATGCCCAATCTGTGCGTCCCTGACATCATCGAAGCTATCCGAGACAGTAAAGCGCCTAAAATTTATATTTGCAACGTCATGACCCAGAAGGGGGAAACGGATGACTATACCGTCTCCGATCACGTCAAGGCCATCAATAAGCAGGCCGGCGACAAGATCATCGATTTTGTCATTGCCAATAATGGTGACGTCGATCCGGCTGTGCTGCAGCGTTATGTGGCCCACGGTTCTCACCCGGTCATCATTGATAAAAAAGAAATTGGCGAAACCGGCGCTACGCTGATCCTGTCGGATCTCATCAATAAAGAAAACAGTGCGACTCACGATACGAAAAAGCTGGCGAACGTTCTCTTTGATTTGATCAATGCTCTGCGGACCGATTTATCGCCGGAATTACTTCACTATTATCTCAAGCGTTATACCCTTACCCACCGTTAGGAGGCGGCAGCCATTGTCTTTTGCGGAAGAAGTGAAAAATGAGATTGCCCATTATAAACCGGAGAACGCCGCTTGCCGCTTTGCCGAACTGGCAGCCCTCCTTTGCATGGGCGGATCCCTGATTCTCGGCTCTTACGGGATGATTGGCATCGAATTCAGTACGTCTAATAATGCCGTTGCTCGAAAGGTACTGAAGATGTGGATGAAGGCTTTTCCCGTCCGTCCGGAAGTGCGGGTCCGCCAGGGGCTGCGCTTGCGAAAGAAAAATTATTATATCCTGCGTGTCTCACCGTCTCCGGAGAGTACGAGGATTTTGCGCGACTTGTCCCTCTTTCCGACGGATACGGAATTTTCTGCCATCGACCTGCGTAAGGTTGAGTGTCAGCGTGCCTTTTTGCGAGGCGCCTTTATGGGCGGCGGATCTGTCAATCAACCACAGCGGGACTACCATTTGGAATTGGTAACGGGCAATGCGGCCTTTGCAGAAAAGCTGCTCAAAATCATGCGCCGCTTCCGTTTGCCGGCCAAGATTACCGACCGCAAGGGAGATTATTTGGTCTATATAAAAGAAGGGAACGGCGTGTCCCATTTCCTGCAGTATATCGGGGCTGCCCAAGCCTATCTTACCTTTGAAGAAGTTCGTGTCGTAAAGGAGATGCGCAACAACGTCAATCGTGTCGTCAACTGCGAAACGGCGAATCTTCAGAAAACGGTTGATGCCGCTGTTCGCCAGCGCCAGGCTATTACCCGTATTCAGGAATCGGGACTTTATCAGCGTATGTCGGCTAAGCTTCGCGAAGCGGCAGAACTGCGCATGGCCAATCCGGAGGCTTCGATGAGCGAATTAGCGGCTCAGTCAGGATTGACAAAGTCCGGATTAACTCATCGATTCAAAAAAATTGCCGATATAGCAAAACAGATAGAAGGTCAACAACATGATGAACATTAAGAAACTATGTACCTATATTGCCGGTCTTTTGACGGCCTTTATCCCTATGGGGACCCCATTGGCGGCCGGATTTCCGGGAATCGACGATCCCGAGGTCATGAGCCGGGTTGTCGTTCAACCGATGAAGTCCATTTCGATGACGCCGCCTATTGATACGGGGACGCTGCTCTTATCTGACAGCCCGGAATATGCCGAAAACGACGGCATTCTCTATGGGGACATGGTCAGCGGTGATGTACGCCTTTACTTTTATCATGTCAATCAGCAGCCGACAGACCGCAAAATCGTAGCCATGCTGTATAATCCCCATGACTATCCGATTGACGCCTTCCTTCAAGGCTATCAATATACGCGTCCCAGTACCGATTATTATCAGGTCGGCAAGGAACTGTCGACACTGTATTATGAAGGGAATATGACGGTCAATAAGGTTACTGTACAGCCTCATGATTATGCCTTAGTCGGACAACGGCTCAATGAAGTCGTCGTCCATCCGGATCAGCTCTTTTCAGGCATCATCAACGTCAGCCTTCCGGAACCGATGATTCTGTCGTCCATGATTTTGCCGGTTAAAGAAGATCCGACAGCCTTTGTCCGTAAGCTTCAGTACCTGCCCAGTGACTCCGTCAAACTGCGGGGAACTTTTCACGGCAAAGACCGCTTCATGAGCACCCTTACGCCTTACTCTACGGACAGCGGCATCGGCTATATCCTCTTGGCGGACGGTGTCATGGACCGCTTTCTGCAAGGACGGGATGTCATGGATAACCGCTCGTCGCAAGATACGGGAAACTATGGCCTCGATTACACCATTCATCTGCGTACCCAAGGGACCGGAGACATTCACCTCTATTTTAATCCCCAAGGCGGTGAATATGCCGGTGTTACAGAGCTTATCTACAGCGATCCTCAGCGCGGAGAAGATAAAAAAATCGTGGAATTGCCGCGTCATCGTCATTCTATGGGACTCAATGACCCTTATGCCATGGAATACGTGGATACCTTCCCGGCCGGGACGGATATGACCATTCACATCATGCCGCCAGGCGCGGCCAACTTGCCGGTTCGCTTCCTGGTCGTACCGGATAGTAAGCTTCAGCCTATTCGCGAAGCCGTACAGAGCTCGCGTGAAGCAGAAGAACGTCGGGTTGCCGAAGCCGAATCCAGACGGAAAGCTGCTCGTCGTGATACGACGATTCAGCCTGAAGAACTCCAGTCTGACAATCAGACGCCCTTTACGTCGCTGAAGGACCGCATGGCAAAGCTGCGGCAGTCACAGAAAAAGTAAGCATAAGAAAACAGCCATCCCGATGGATGGCTGTTTTCTTATGCTGTTGACGGTCGACACCGTTCGAATGAATAGAGACTTTACGCTTTATTTATTCGGTGCTGTGCCAAACCATTTCTGATAGATTTTGTCGTACGTACCGTCAGCCTTGAGTTCCTTTAAGGCTTGGTTGACCTGGTCGGTCAGTTCCTGCTTGTCTTTGCTGATACCCATGGCTACACCGCGAGAGGTAATCGGAGCACCGACGAGTTTGAGCTTGTCTTTGCCGCCCTGCTGGAGATAGTACTGGGCGACGGCCTGGTCGATGGAGACGGCGTCGCAGGTGCCGGCCTCGAGTTCCATCCAGCCTTGTGTATTGGTGTCGAATTCCTTGACGTTGGCACCGTGTTCACGAGCGTAGTCGGCAGCCTTTGATCCGACCTGGGCCCCGACGGTCTTGCCGGCAATGGAGTCATAGCCGGTAATATCCGTATTGCCTACAGGAACGACGATGGTGTAGCCGCCCTGATAGTAGACATCGGTAAAGTTAATCTGCTTCTTGCGTTCTTCTGTCGCATCCATGCCGGCGGCGATGATGTCAATCTGGCCGCTCTTTAAAGCCGGAATCAAGGCGTCGAAGCCAAGGTTCTTGACTTCCATCTTGTAGCCTAACTTATCGCAGATTGCCTGGGCTAAATCGATATCGAAGCCGACGTCCTTATCATTTTCCGTAAATTCAAAAGGCGGGAAGGTCGGTTCCGTCCCGACGATGAGTGTCTTGTCTCCCTTCGCACCGGCGGACTGTTCTGTGCTGCCGCCGCAGCCGGCGAGTAAGGTCAAGGCAGCTATCGAAGCCGCTGCCAAGGTCATCACTTTTTTCTTCATCATAGTAGGTTCCTCCAATTAGGGAATATCAACGATATCGCTGAGGTCTTTCATGATTGCCACATGGGGCAGGGGAAGGAAATCCGGCTCCGATGTCGTTCCTGTTGTTACGGCAGCAAAGGCGACTCCTGCATTTTGTGCAGCCTTGGCATCGATGGTATTGTCGCCGATGTAAAGGACGTCTTTTTTATCCAGCCCGAAATGGTCGCAGACCCGATTGATTCCATCCGGCGCAGGTTTTGCATTGTCCACGTCTTCCATGCCGACGACGAGGTCGATAAGGGACTCCATGGCGTATTTACGGAGTGTTTCGTTAATGCGCGAACGGGTCTTCGTCGATACGATACAGCAGCGGCTTCCCCTTTCCTTCAGGGCCTTTAAAACCGGCAGTGTCTCTGGATAGAGATGGGTATTGGCCGTCATATACTTGTCGGAGAAGCGAACTTTATATTCCTTAATCAGTTCATAGATCCGGTCCGGGTCCGTTTCGCCGGTAAGGCTTTTCATGGCATCGTACATCGTCATGCCGATCGTACGGCGAATGGCATCTTCTGGAATGCCTTCATAGCCCTCCGCGTCAAAGAGGAGCTGGAAGCACATGACGATACCCTTTTCCGAGTTGGCCAAAGTGTAGTCGAAGTCGAATATATATGTCTTATACATGGATTACATCTGAGGATCGACGCCGAACCATTTTTTGTAGAGTTTGGCATACGTTCCGTCTGCTTTGAGGTCAGCCAAGGCCTTGTTGACTTTTTCGAGGAGGTCTGTTTTATCTTTTCCGACAGCCATGGCGATACCGGCATCGGTTTTCTTGGAATCACCGACGATTTTGAGGTCCTTGTCGCCGCCTTCTTTCAGATAGTAGAGGGCAACCGACGTATTGATGATGACGGCATCGCAGGTATTGCTCTGCAGTTCCATCCAGCCCTGGCTGTTGGCGTCATACTGTTTGACCGTTGCACCGGCTTCCGTTCCGAGGTCTACTCCTTTGGTGCCGACCTGAGTGCCGACCGTCCGGCCTTTGAGGTCATCAAAGCCGTGAATGGTGTCGTTATCCTTGCGGACGACGACGGAATAGCCGTCCTGGAAGTACGGTTCTGTAAAGGAAACTTGTTTCTGTCGTTCCGGCGTAGCATCCATGCCGGATGCGATCATGTCAATCTGGCCGCTGCGCAGGGCCGGGATAAGGGCATCGAAGCCGAGGCTTTTGACTTCAACCTGCATGCCCGTCTTTTCGCCGATGGCATTGGCTAAATCGATATCGAAGCCGACGTACTTGCCGTTGTCCGTGAATTCAAAAGGCGGAAAGGTCGGTTCCATGCCGACGACGAGGGTCTTCTGCTCATCGGCAGCGCCTGCCTGTTTGTCTGTTGAAGAACCACATCCGGCGAGTAATGTGGCCGCTGCTGCAGCAGTTACCGCCATAACTAAATACTTCTTGTTCATACGTAACAACTCCTGTTCCTTTTTGTAAACGGAAATAATAAAATACAACTTCCACATAATTATACTATAAAAGGGGACGCCTTTGAAGGGAAACTTTAGGAATCGTCAACTTTTTGCTTGACAAGGAATTCGTGGCGTAGTATACTTAACAAGCTGTCAGGGCGAGAGCCTAAGACGGCCCGGCTGAGACAACAGCCGATGCGAGTACGATTTGAAAATCTTTCAAAAACGTGCTTGACAAGCTCCTTCGAGTTTGGTAAGATAAACAAGTCGTCACTACGACGGCAGATGACCTTTGAAAACTGAACAATGATTGAATGAACGCCAGTAAATAAATCTTTGGATTTGTTTATACCGAGTTTTACTCGGGAGTGCAGGTCATTTTCGTAAGAAAATAACCGAATCAATTCAAACGTCCGGCATAGGCCGGACACCAAAAACAATAAGTTGAGCTAGTAAGCTCTTCCATACTATCATGGAGAGTTTGATCCTGGCTCAGGACGAACGCTGGCGGCGTGCTTAACACATGCAAGTCGAACGAGAAGACATGAGAAGCTTGCTTCTTATCGATTCTAGTGGCAAACGGGTGAGTAACGCGTAAGCAACCTGCCCTTCAGATGGGGACAACAGCTGGAAACGGCTGCTAATACCGAATACGTTCTTTCCGCCGCATGACGGGAAGAAGAAAGGGAGGCCTTCGGGCTTTCGCTGGAGGAGGGGCTTGCGTCTGATTAGCTAGTTGGAGGGGTAACGGCCCACCAAGGCGACGATCAGTAGCCGGTCTGAGAGGATGAACGGCCACATTGGGACTGAGACACGGCCCAGACTCCTACGGGAGGCAGCAGTGGGGAATCTTCCGCAATGGACGAAAGTCTGACGGAGCAACGCCGCGTGAACGATGACGGCCTTCGGGTTGTAAAGTTCTGTTATATGGGACGAACAGGACATCGGTTAATACCCGGTGTCTTTGACGGTACCGTAAGAGAAAGCCACGGCTAACTACGTGCCAGCAGCCGCGGTAATACGTAGGTGGCAAGCGTTGTCCGGAATTATTGGGCGTAAAGGGCGCGCAGGCGGCATCGCAAGTCGGTCTTAAAAGTGCGGGGCTTAACCCCGTGAGGGGACCGAAACTGTGAAGCTCGAGTGTCGGAGAGGAAAGCGGAATTCCTAGTGTAGCGGTGAAATGCGTAGATATTAGGAGGAACACCAGT